>Ga0114977_10000296_pt1 | contig 33840 bp, 32 predicted proteins | sample S_130805_MF_Meta_FD_87026 | JGI IMG/M metagenome (GOLD analysis project Ga0114977, IMG submission 87026) | Freshwater microbial communities from Lake Simoncouche, Canada to study carbon cycling - S_130805_MF_MetaG | ecosystem: Environmental > Aquatic > Freshwater > Lake | place: Lake...
CGCTGTCCGGCCCAACCCCAGCCATTTATTCGGGCGACGCCTCGTTGTACGTCCTGAGGGCGGGAGTGCAATTGCTTCGGGCCGGCCGAGCCGATTTTCTCTACCTTAGCACCACCGATTTCATGCAGCACAAGTATGTGCCGGATGCACCAGAGGCCCTCGCGTTCTACGCAAGCATCGACGCGGAGGTTGGACAATTGCTCTCGCTCGGAGCCGTGGTGGGGATCACCGCCGATCACGGCATGAACTCCAAGCAGCGAGCCGATGGGACACCCAACGTGGTCTATCTGGAGTCGGAACTTAACGCGCGCTGGGGAGAGGGCTTCCGGGTCATCCTGCCGATCACGGACCCCTACGTCGTCCATCACGGAGCCTTAGGTTCCTTCGCTCAAGTTCACCTGCCGACCGACCGGTCGGTCTCCTTGGGTGAGGTCCTCGACTTCGTGGCTACTTTGCCCGGGATCACCGAGGCGCTGCCCCGCGATCAAGCCGCTCGGCGGATGGAACTCCCGGCCGACCGCATGGGCGACTTGGTCGTCTGCTCCGGTCGAGATGCGGTGATTGGTCGGACCCCCGCCTACCACGACCTAAAGGCCATCGAGGGCGGTCTCCGCTCGCACGGCGGACGATACGAAGAGCTCGTCCCCTTCATCTTCAGCCATCCGCTGCGTCCTGAATACGCGGCCCGAGCTCTGGGTGACCCTCGGAACTTTGACATCTTCGACTTCACCTGCAACGGCACCACCGCTCTCTAAACCTGCTGTGAGCCACCTCTCTGATAGTTGGGCCTCTCGAGCCCTCCGCCGTTTTCCTGGAGGCTCCAACGGTGAATTTGGTATCCCTCCAGAACTCTTAGTCGTGCCGGAGCGCGGAAACGGCGCCCGGATCTGGGACACAGAGGGTCGAGAATTCCTGGACTTCACCATGGCTTGGGGATCGGCACTAGTGGGGCACGCTCATCCCAAGGTGGTGGAGGCAGCCACTACCGCGGCGCGCGATGGGTTGAACTTTGCATCACTGAACCGACGTTCCATTGAGTTGGCTGAGCGAATTTGCTCGGTGAGTCCCTGCGCTGAGCGGATCCGTTTCGTTGCATCGGGCACCGAGGCCACCCTGCTCTGTCTGCGAGTGGCCCATGCCGCGACCAGACGTCCGAAAGTACTGCGATTCGAGGGTGCCTACCATGGCCAGCATGCGGTCGGAGTGGCCGGAATGATTCATAGCCGGCCTACCAACTTGCCCACCTGCGATACGGCCGGCGCCGGAGCCCCTTGGACCGAACACGATGTCCTCGTCGCGCCCTACAACGACCTCGAAGGAACCACCCAAATTCTCAAGGCTCACGCCTCATCGCTGGCGGCGGTGATCGTGGAGCCATTGCATCGATGCCTCAAACCCCGACCCGGTTTTCTGGAGGGTTTGCGCGCACTCACCCGACAGCATGGCATCGTCCTCATCTTCGACGAAGTAGTGACCGGCTTCCGGCTCGCACCCGGCGGCGCCCAAGAATACTACGGAGTAATCCCCGATCTGGTGGCTTATGGAAAAGCCCTGGGCGGCGGCTTCCCGATTGGGGCCTTTGCCGGCCGGGCCGAAATCATGGAAGTCCTCGAGGAAAAACGGTTGCCGGGCCCCCGCTATGTCTGGAGCGCCTCCACCACGGGCGGTAACCCCGTGTCCTGTGCCGCCGCTCTAGCGACTCTCGACATCCTCTTGCAACCGGGTGTGCATGCCGAACTGCACGCACTGGGTCACCGCTTCCGCAACGGACTCCAATCGGTCGTCCAAAACGCCGGGGAATACGCGCAAATCCTGGGAGATGGACCTCTGGGCCAGGTAGCCTTCTCAGCGACCCCAGTCACCGACCATGTCTCTTGGCTGGCCAGCGACCGGGCCCGCGGTGGCCGACTCATGCTGGAGTTGTTAGCGCGTGGTATTTTCCTCAACCCGATGGGCACCAAGCTTTACCTGTCACTCGACCATTCTGAGTCTGTCCTGGCCCGCTTCATGGAAGCTTTTGCTGAGGCCCTGCAAGCCTCAGCGACTCCTCGGTGAACTGCTCCCAATCCTTTTTCCTGAATTGTCCAAACCGATGAACCTCAAGAGCCTCGTCGCCGGAAAACCGATCGATTCGGATTCCGTACTCACCGTCCGCAACCCTTACGACCAATCCATCTCGGGCACGGTCACCTTGGCCTCACGGCAGCACGCCTTGGAAGCAATCGCCGCCGCCACAACGTTCCGGGATACCCCCACCCGCTACCAGCGGTCTGAGATCCTCGAAAAGACCCGGAGCGCGCTGGAAAGCCGGCGCGAGGAATTCGCCCGCATCATCACCTCGGAAGCCGGCCTGGCACTGCGGGAAGCACGCTATGAAGTCGGTCGAACAGTGGACGTGCTCCGCTTCGCCGCCATGGAAGCCTTGCGCGACGACGGTCAGATTTTCTCGTGCGATATTTCCGCACAAGGCAAGGCCCGCAAAATTTTCACCACGCGGGAACCGCTGCGCTGCGCGGTGGCGATCACACCCTTCAATCATCCGTTGAACCAGGTGGCCCATAAGCTGGGACCCGCTATCGCCGCCGGCACACCCATCGTCCTCAAGCCTTCCGAAAAGACGCCGCTGGTCGCCCTGCGATTTGCCGAACTGCTCCATGCATCCGGACTTCCGGGACCGATGTTGAGCGTGCTGCTCGGACCGACCTCGGAGGTTGCCGAAGTGTTGGTCGGACATCCGGAGGTCGAAGTGGTGGCCTTCACGGGCAGTGTACCGGTGGGCAAGAAAATCTCCGCCACGGCAGGCTACAAGAAGCTGGTGCTGGAACTCGGGGGCAACGATCCCCTCATCGTCCTGGAAGACGCTGACATGGACTTGGCCATCACGCTGGCGGCCGAGGGCAGCTACCGCAATTCGGGCCAACGCTGCACCGCCGTCAAGCGCATCCTGGTCCAAGAATCCATCGCCGAAGAATTCACCCGTCGATTGGTCGATAAGACCCGGGAATACGTTTGTGGCAACCCCATGGATGAGGCCACCAAAGTGGGCACGGTGATTGATGAGGCTTCAGCACGGTCTCTCGAGGCCGTCGTGCAGGAAGCAGTGGCTCAGGGTGCACGCGTGCTCATCGGTGGCGAGCGCCATGGAGCGTTGATGCAACCGACCGTGATCGACCGGGTGCCGCGCGATTGCCGCATGGTGGTGTGCGAGAGCTTTGGACCGCTGGCCCCCATCGTCACCATCCGCGATTTGGACGACGCGCTCACCGTTGCCAACTCCACGGCCTATGGCCTGAGTTCGGGCGTGGTCACCAATAACATGGCCCATGCCCTCAAGGCGATCCGGACGCTGCGTTGCGGGACGGTGAACATCAATGAAGTGCCCGGATTCCGGGTCGAGAGCTCCCCCTTCGGCGGGATCAAGGACAGCGGCCTGGGCATCAAAGAAGGCGTGATCGAAGCCATCAAAGGCTACAGTTACGTCAAAACATTTAGCCTACCCTGGTGAGCCGGTGATCCGCGTCAGGGCGGCTTGGCTAGGACTGGCCCTTGGAGGCCAACACAAGCCGCCCCGACTCTCTGTCGATCACCAAATCTTCGCGCGGTCTTCGGGCTTGCGCCACTGAGGCGAGCTCTCGGTGATGCCCCAAGCTTGATAGAATTCCGGCAGGTTCACGTGCGGTCCAATGCCCCGGAATTGGCCCGGTGAGTGAGGATCGACGACCAGACGGCGTTGAAGTTCTGCCTCGCGCCAATTGACCCGCCAGAGTTGGGAGAGGCTAAGGAAGAACCGCTGTTCGGGAGTCAAACCGTCAATGAGTCGACGACGACTGGGGTCCTTGGCCAAGGCCCGCTGAAGGGCTTCGAAGGCAATACTGGTTCCACCCAAGTCGGCGATGTTCTCGCCCAATGTCAGGCGGCCGTTGACCCGCTTTCCGGGCAACGCCTCATACGAGGAATACTGGTCGATGACCTTGGCCGCCCTGCGGTCGAACTCCTGGCCGTCGGCCTCGGTCCACCAATCGCGCAAATTGCCCTCGGCATCGTACTTGCGCCCCTGATCATCGTAGCCATGGGTGATTTCGTGGCCGATCACCACACCGATGGCGCCATAATTCACCGCGTCATCCGTTTCCAAATCAAAGAACGGCGGCTGCAAAATGCCGGCCGGAAAAACAATCTCGTTCAAGGCCGGGCTGAAGTAGGCGTTGACCGTTTGCGGGGTCATGTGCCACTCGGTCCGATCGACGGGCTTGCCGACCCGCGCCAGATCCCGTCGGGATTCAAAGGCATTGGCCCGGAGCACGTTGCCGAGGTGATCGTCCCGCCGGATCTCCAACCCGGAGTAATCACGGAAGCTCTTGGGGTGCCCCACTTTTTCCGTGAAATGGTCAAACTTCTGGAGAGCCTGCCGACGGGTGGCTTCGCCCATCCACTCCAGCTTGGCGAGCCGCTCCCGGAATACGACGCGCAGGTTGGCGATCATTTCCGACATGCGTGCTGAGGCCGCCGGCGGGAAATGTTTTTCGACATAGAGCCGTCCCAATGCCTCACCGAGCGCGCCGTCAATGGACTTGGCGGATCGCTGCCAGCGAGGCTCTTGCTGGGGCTGACCTCGCAGGACGGTTCCGTAGAACGCAAAGGCCTCATTGGCTGGTGCCGCATGCAAGTGTTCAGCGAGGCTGCTCACCAAATGCCACCGGAGGTACGCCAACCAATGGCTCTCGTCGACCTCGGACACCATCAGGTTCAGTTCCTTGAAAAACTCCGGCTGACCCACGATGACCGTGGTCGGACTCGCAATGCCAGCGGCCTGAAAATAGGCACCCCAAGGCAACCGGGGCGTCAACTGATCGAGTTCGGCACGGGTGAGCTTGTGGTAGTTCTTTTCACGATCCCGCAATTCCGTGCGGGTGCGACAGGCTTTAGCGAGTCGAGTTTCCAGAGCCAGAACGGCTTCCGCGGCATCCTTGGCCTCAGACTCACCATCCCCCAAAAGCCTCAATTGGGCGGCGATGTGCTGACGGTACTGCTCCCGCTGCCGCGCAAAACCCTCGGCCAAATAGTAGTCCCGGTCGGGAAGCCCGAGTCCCCCCTGCATCAAGTGCAGGGCATACACCGAACTGTTCTTGGCGTCTGCTTGGACACCCATTCCAAAACCAGCGCCAATCCCCCGAAGGTGCCAGTCCGCCAAAAGGGCCATCGCCGACTCGGGATCCTGAACGGCCTTCAATCGCTCCCATTCGGGGTCCAAGGGTGCAAACCCCAATCGCTCGATGCGATTCGTCTCCATGGCAGAGGCATAAAAGTCACCCACCTGCCGGAGTGGAGAACCCGCTGGAGCATTGGTGTCAGCGGCGGCCGAAATGAGGATGCCACGGATCAACCACCAATTCCGCTCTTGAAGCTCATCAAAACCGGCCCAACGCGATTTGTCGGAGGGCACCGGGTTGTTCTTGCGCCAGGCACCGGTGGCATATTGGTAGAAATTGGTCTTCGGATCGACGGAGCGGTCCACATAGCTCATCGAAAACCGAGGAACCGGCGGCGGGTTCTCGGCCGCAGATGCCAAGCCGTTCAGGAACAACAGACCCAAATAAATCCCCAACCGTCTGAAGAAGATGCCGCGTGGGCAGGATTGGATGCCGAACATGACCAGCAGGTTGATCCCCCCTTCGAGGAAATCAACCCACCAGGGCTAGAATGGCACCGGCTCGGAAAGCGGATGCACGCGCCCCTAGACCTTACAGCGACGTCAGCAACTCGGTGATTTTGATGCCGAAGCGATTCTCGACCACCACCACCTCACCCCGGGCTACTAACTTGGTATTTACATGCAAGTCCACAGGGGCATCGGCCACCTTATCGAGCTGGACGATCGAGCCGGTGGTGAGGTTGAGCACCTCACGCATCGGCAAGTGGCAGGATCCCAACTGCACACTCACCTCAACGGGAACGTCGAGCAGGATTGAAAGATCGGTAGTTTGGCTCATGAGAAGAAAAGATTAGGGATTGGATCCGAGGGAGATTTGGTCGATTTCGACGGCCCAGCGGCCATCCACGGTGCCCAGGCGCCCGTAATATCGCTTTTCTGAAGCCAACTTAACCTGCACGCGTTCCGCAAATTCCGGGGGTAGCGGCACGATATCGCCCACCCGCAGTCCAACGACATCCTTGGCTCGGAGTTTCAGTCCGTTGGACTCAGCGGAAACCTGCATCGGGGTGTTGTCATAGTGAGAATTCCAAGTGCCACTCTGCTCAGAAGGCACGTCCGGGAGATCTTCAGGGCCAGGTTTCAGCCTAGAACTCAACAGATGAACAATGGGCTCGATGGTCCAGTAGGGAAATGCGATCTGCAGGGTCTCCGTGCAGTCATTGATAACGGCCTCGATGGACAGCACGAGCATGATCGCATCGGCATCGACGGCCTGAAGAAAGAGCCCGTTGCTCTCGTGCCCAAAGAGTGCGGGTCGTAAGTCCCGGTACTTGGCCCAGTGGGTGCACCATTCGGTGAGCATTAGAAGCACCACCTGGTCGAGGAGGGTCACCTCCAGTTCGGAGAGCTCCCGGTTGCTGGTCACCGAATGCCCCGGACCGCCCAGAAGACGATCCACAATGGTCAAACCCAGGCGCGGCGGAACATCCAGGATGCAAATTCCTCGCAAGGGTTCCACCCGGAAGAGGCAGAGGTGCGTCGGGCTGTCGAGGCTTTCACACCATTGCCGAAAGGAGATGGTGTGCAGCTGGGACATCTGGAGATTGAACTCCACGCGCAGGTAGATCGACAAACGCGCGGCCAGTGCCTGGATGAACTCTTCGTGATGGATCCGCAGCTTTCGCAGCTCGATGGGCGAGAGGAAGACTGGCGTACGAAAGTCGTAGGCCGAGATGGAATCACGACTCTGATTGCTCCTTCGTCCGTTCGATTGAAGGACGACGGTATTGGATTCCTCCTCCTGAACCTGTTGAAGCAGACGCTCCACCTCTGATTGGGAGAGCACATCTCCCATGGATCCGGTCTGGTCCGACATAAAGTTCTCGGTGAAAAATTACTGCACAGCCAAATCGGGCATCACGACATCCGTGAAAACCCCGGGACCCAGAACTCTGAGAAATGCATTCTTCAACTCGGCCTTGATGGTAGTTCGGGCTCCCTGGCGCTCGATATCCATTAGGGTCTTGGTGTAGAGCAGTGAGGATGCTGCATCGCGAAGATCAGGACCTCGTGCCGTCACGATGTCCTTCAGTTTGGGATTGTTGCCACGAATGCCGATTTTGGCCATCAGCAGCCGGGATCCCATCGTACCAGCAACATTGACGGTGACCGGCTCCGGTAGCATTTCGGTCGTGTCCGTGCTACCCCCGTGTGCTCCGCCTTCCGATGGAGCCGCACCCTTACCAGGAGCGGATGAATGACTGGATGAGGATTGTTTGTCTCCATGGGAGGAATCCCCAGCAGTTGCAGAGTCATTATCATGACCACCTTCGACAGGTGCGGTGGCGGCAGCGGCCGAATTTAACCGCGGCAAAAGTACGTACTGAGTCATCGCGAAGGCCATCACGGGCAACAGCACGATGTTGAGGATCAACGGGAGCATCGCCTTGATGCCACCGGACGACTCGGTTTTTTGACCGTCGTTCTTGTCTGAGGCGGGTGCGGCCATGGGGTGGGAAACAGGTCAAGTCAGGTCTTTAACGCTTCAGGTTAATGAGCTCCTGAAGGATTTCATCGGAGGTGGTGATGATCTTCGCGTTGGCCTGATAGCCGCGCTGGGTGACCATCAAATCTGTGAACTGAGTGGCCAAATCGACATTGGCTTGCTCCAAGGATTGCCAGCGGACTTGCCCCCGTCCGGCCTGACCCGCGGTGCCAAGACCCACGGGACCCGCGGCCGCCAGGTTACCAAAGCGGTTGTTACCCACCTTGCTGAGGGTATTGATGTCCCGGAAGGTTTGGACTTGGATCTGAGCGATTTTGAGGGGATCTGGGGGAGTGGCTGGAGGAGGCACCAGGGTGCTTCGCAAGGTCAGCATCACATCCCCGTTCGACTCAATGCGCCACGAGACCGCCTCTGTGTCGGCCGGAAGCGCAGGAGTAGTCGGGGTGAGGGTGATCTTGATGTCGCTAGAAACCCCCGGAGATCCAGGAATCTCTCCCTGAACACGCATGCCTTCGGTCGTGGTCAGATACCCCTGAGAATCGGCACGGAAATCACCGGCCCGAGTTGCATATGTCGCATTGTTGGCGGTGTCTCGAACAATGAAGAACCCACTCCCATCGATGGCCATGTCGTAGGGTTGTCCGGTCCCATCGATGTTACCCTGGGCGAAGCTACTGGAGACATTCGCCAGGGAGACACCACTACCGATTTGGGAGGCACTGGAACCGGTGGAGAACTCCGAGAGTCTCTGACTGAATACATCGACACCCTGAGCGCGACCGGCACGAAAACCGACGGTGTTTACGTTGGCGATGTTGTTACCGATGACGTCCAGCTTGTCCTGCTGGAAACGAAGGCCACTAATGCCTGTATTGAGGGATCTGAGCATAGGTTTATCTGAGGTTTTGAACGTTTATTGAGCGATCGAGCCAAGGATTTGACCCAGTTTCTTCGGAAGGAGTTTGAGTTCGGTCGCGCTGAGTGGGAACGATGGGAGCGAATCAGCCTTAGGAAGAACATCTGGTCCTGCTGGCTTCAAATCCGGCACTTCCGGGGCCCGGACAATGTTCACTCGGGACAGGTCGTAGGGCACATCACCGACGACGAGCTGCGGATTACCCCCATTGAATCGAACCTCGGTGACCAGTCCTTCGACGGTCTTCTGGGTGGCCGGATCTTGAAGGGACACCCATTGCCCCAAAAATTGATTCGCTTGGGAGCCCTTGAACTGAGAGCGCAGGCCGGCGATGTCCGCCTGCATCAATCGGGTCTGGTCCAGGGTGTTGAACTGGGCCATCTGAGCGATGAAATCCGTGTCCTTTTGGGGATTTAGCGGATCTTGGTAGGAGAACTGGGCGGCGATTAGCTTGAAAAAATCATCCTGACCTAGAGTGCGGTTGGGCTTGCGACCGGTGATCTGCGCCCCGGAAGGATCGGTCAACGAGGCGGGCCCGGCGAGACCAGGAGCCTCGAAGGAGTTCGCGAGGGTACGGTTGGAAGTATCGAGATTCATAATTTCAGGCCCAGGATTCCAAAAGAGGACGTTGAGTGGGCTTGAGGGCAGCGGAAGGGGCTGAGCGAGCCGGATGAGATTGAGCCTTTTGCCCCGCCTCGCCACCCATCCCAGGGGCTGAGTCTTGAGACGGCTGCTGGTTGCGCCCTCGCCCTCCCGAATGAGCCGATCGCTCACTCATCGGGTCCGAAGACGCCTTGGAGGAGTCCGCGGGAACTTCTCTCTCCAACGGGAGCAAATGGACTCCCTGGGCACGGAGCTGTTGCTGCAATTCGGGCCAACCCTCGGCAATGGCCTGAGCATCTCCCCGCTCGAGAGTGGCGCGAATTTCAATTCGCCCGTCGCGACGACGAAGATCGACCCGCAGCTCGGAACCGACATCGGGCCTAAGGACGGCCGTCATCGATTCGGTGCGCAGCCGCTGCAAGAGAATCACCTCACCGGAGAGCTGATCTGACAGGCGAACGACAGACCGTGCTTGAGGAAGCGCCCCACCCTCGGCGGTCTCAGGGAATCGATTCGGCTCGCTGATTGTAGGAGCCAGTGGCGGCGTTCCCATCGAGGAATCGGCACCCCTCGCAACGGAGAGGGCACCGACGGATTCCGAGTCCAAAGCCGAGTCCAAAGCCCCGACACCGCGCCGCTGGGGCGCAGTCTCAGGAACAGATGTTTGGAATCGATCGGAAGCCATCGCTACATCCACTCTCGCATGAGTCATGCCAGACCGAATCCGAGGCAATTCCCCTTCAGTATTCCCCTCCTTCCCGACTGTCGTCGCAGGGGCATAAAAGGCCTTTTTTTCGGGGTTTTCTGGGGTTTTATCCGAGTTAGATTCAGAGCGACCTCCTTTGCCCAGCAACACGTCGTCGGCAACTTCTCCAGCCCCCCCGTAGGCAATGTCTGCCGACCTCGAGGGGGGCAAGTTCGTCGGTTGCGGGAAAGTTTTTGTCTCCTCCGGCATTTTCAAATCCCCCACAGCCTCCGAAGAAAAGTCCTCCATGACCCCATCGTGGGCGGCTGAGAGAGCTGTTTCGAATGGCTGTCCGCCGCTGCCTGAAGCCGGTTGACGGATTATTTCTGGAACCCACCCGTTGGCTTCCCCTGTATCAGTCAGGCCGCGCTGCCACGGAAGGTCCTTCTTGGCGGCCGGTTCAGACATCGGGGTCACGGTCTCCGGCATAGCCCCAGGGCTCGCGATCGACCGCCAACGTCCTGCAGCCGCAGAACCCCATCGGAGCAGACCGTCTTGGGGAGCCTCACTCGAACCGGTGATCCATTGGACACTCGACGCCGAAGGCGACTCCCCGGAGAGCTCTATCGAGGCAGCGACCGCGGACGGCCGTTCCCCAGTCACGGCGGCGCTGCCAACGGAATATGGGAACGGCGAGGGCGAGGTTTTCCAGTCGCTCCGCGAGCCCCGCGACACTGGGCTCATGGGTCTGGTCGTATCAGGCCGCGGGATCTCTTGAGCAACGCGTTGCCACCCACTCTCCGGCCCCTGTCCCTGAAATCGTGGGGCAACTGCACTTGTTTTCCGAGTCGTCGTGTCCACGGCGACAGGCGTTGTCGACACTTGAGTCGTTTCCTTTTCGGTACGAACCCACTCGGCAGGCTGCCGCAAGAAAGCGGGTTGCGCTGAGGATTGTCCGCCCGATGAGGGGCTCTGCGGGAGTGGGGTAAGGGAGATCCCATGCCCGGCCTGAGGAGAGAGCATGCGCCCGGAGGGATCGAGCGTGCTTGAGGGCTCCGAGCCCTCTGAAGAACCCGGTGCAGGCGAGGACTGCGCCTCCGAGGGCATCACCTGGGGAATCCAAGGGGGTGAGGTCCCTGGAACTGGAACCCAAGTGGGCATCCATCCATTCTCGGAGATCCGCAGGCTCGACTCACCGGAGGCAACTTCTTCGGTGGGATCCTCCTTCGATTCCTGATTTGCCCCGAAAGACGGCTCGGAATCGCCAGCACTCTTCGGAGTTGGGCAATCGCCCCATCGCTGGCCCCAGCGAGCTGTATGGGATAGAGCGAGCGATGGGCGTAAGTCGGAACCTACGGGTGATTCCACTGCCCTAAACCTCTGGTCTGAAAATCTGCATTTCTCGATGGTCGGAACAGGGTAAACCTCGCCGTTGAGCACCCACCCGGAAGACTCTGACACCTGGACCGGAAGCAGAACCAACGCCGCTTCGCTAGCGGATGAGGGCGGCTGGAGAACCCCATCACCGTGCATCGATGTCAGTGCTCCCGTGACCATTGACGCAAACAAGGACTCGCCTTCGGAACGTTCCGGAACCACGAGAGCTCCGACTCCTCCCACCGCAGCGACGGTTGGAAGCAGCGGCGTCTCCGCACCCATCGGACTGAGAGCGGTCATGACTTCTTGCCGGTGGGTACCAGTCGCAGTTTATCCGATAAGGCCGCTGCCAGTTTTGCCCCTTGGGCACCGGCTTTGGCCAAGGCATCGAGAATGGATGCATTCTGATCGTCCTTCATCTGGCTCATGACCTTCACAACGAACTTTTCGTCCAACTCCGCAAAAACCTTTGCAACACTGGAGGGCTCCATCCCGGCATAAGTCTTGGCCAATCGCTTCACATTGATGGCTTCGTCGTCCTGAATCCGGAGGACTTGGCGATCAATGTCATCGCGCAGACGGGCCACCGACTGAGTCACGGACGCGAGTTCAGCCCGTTCGGCCACTAACCGTTGGCCCAACTCATCCAAATCCTTCTGACGAGTCCGAAACGAATTACTCGTTTGCTTGAGGTACTCGATGAGGAACTCGACGTCCGTGTTGTAGTATTTCCACGAGGGAGTCGTTCCATTGAGTTCATCCGCCGTCTTTTCGGCGAGAGGAGCCCCTGAAACACCGGCTGATTCCTCAACCCTTGCAGCCTTAGATATCGGTGAGGGCGCAGGCGGCTTATATCCCTTGAGAATCAAGGCCGCGGTGACAGCCAAATACAGCAGCGCACCAATCAGTGATCCGACGAGCGGAATAGCGATGGATTTCACAAGTTTTTAGAGGTTCCAAGGGCGGCGAAATCGACCGGTCGTCGTCGCAAGGCCATTTCATCGAGATTCTTCTGATCTTCCCTCAACTGTTCACGTTGGTGGTCAACCAACTCCTTAGCGCAGAATTTTTCGACCACATCACGGTCACGACGGCTGAGCAGAACTGCCTGAAGTGACGCGGCGGCCGCAGAAGTGGCCTCAACGACCTGCTGACGACTGTCGTGACACCGTTGTTCCAGCAACAGTCGGTACCCGTCCTGTTGTACGAGCCGAGAAGCCGGGCCTCCGCGCATCAAATCCGTCTGAAATTCCTGCTGGTGACCCAACAAGGCTCCGAGGCTCTCCTGAAACTGCGCTTCGGCCGCTTGACGGTTGCGAACGGCACGAGCGTGAACTTGAAGCGCTTCCTCTTCGCGACGTTGTCGAAGCTCTCTGAGGGCGGTGACTCGGGATCGAAATCGTTTCATCGGGATCGAAGCGGATTTTTTGAAATCAAGGTACTCACGAAGATTTGCCTCCGTTCACGGCCGATTGAAGACGCACCCAGGCCTGGGCAGGCGTCACGCCCTGGTCGACCCCCTGCCGGAGGAAGGCCTCCAGGGGTTCCTTCAAGCGAATGGCAGCATCAATGGCTGGATTAGAGCCGGCCGCATAGGCACCCAGGCTGATCAGGTCCGCGTTTCGCTTGTAGTTGGAGAGATGTTCACGAGCCTGCCCTGCCAGACGGAGCTGCTCCTCGGAGCATAAATCCCGGGTAAGACGGCTAATGCTCTGGAGCACATCGATGGCCGGATAGTGGTTCTGTTGCGCCAGCATACGGTCGAGCACGATATGCCCGTCGAGGATGCCGCGAACGGTGTCTGCCACCGGCTCGTTCATGTCGTCTCCCTCGACCAAGACTGTGAAGAACGCCGTGATGGCCCCGCTCTGTCCTGAGCCGGCCCGTTCAAGCAACTGAGGCAGGAGAGCAAAGACGCTGGGTGTGTAACCCCGGGTGGCAGGTGGCTCACCTACCGCCAGTCCGATTTCCCGTTGAGCCATGGCAAAACGAGTCACCGAATCCATCATTAGAAGGACCGATTTTCCCTGGTCCCTAAAATACTCGGCGATGGCCATGGCCGAGTAGGCACCCTTGAGGCGCATCAATGCCGGCTCATTGGAGGTTGCCACCACGATCACCGATTTGGCTCGCCCTTCTTCCGAGAGATCCTTCTCCAAGAATTCGCGCACCTCACGACCGCGCTCACCGATCAAAGCGATGACATTGACGTCTGCCTCAGCTCGGGCCGCCATCATGCCCAGGAGCGTTGATTTTCCGACGCCCGATCCAGCGAAGATTCCCAGCCGCTGCCCTCGGCCGACGGGGATGAGCGTATCGAGCGCCTTAATACCGGTGCCAAAGACCTCGCGGATCCGGCGGCGCTGCAAGGGATGAGGTGGTGGCGCCATACATGGGGCCCGGAACACCGGCCTCACGGGTGGGAGCCCATCGATGGGTTCTCCCAGTCCATTGAGAACGCGACCCAGCAGATCCAACCCCACGGGAACCTCCAAGGGGTGCCCCAGAGCAACAACCTCGGACCCGGGATGAATACCATGGGTCTCCGCCAGGGGCATGAGAAGCACCCGACCCTGACGAAAGCCCACCACTTCGGCTAACGCGTTACCATTCTTGTGAGTCCCCTCGATTCGACAAAGTTCTCCCACGGCACAAAGAGGGCCCTCGCTCTCGATCACCAAGCCGATGAGTTGAACGACCCGTCCACGATTCTCGACCACACGAGTGCTGCGCACCCGCTCCAATATGCCTCCCAATCGTTGACCCGGCGATGTGCCCGAAGAATTCATGATTCCATCGATTGCCGCAGCAGTTCGAGCTTCACCTCTCGGCGGGCGTCCACTGTTCCAAAATCGGTGTACACCAGGCAGCCCCCACGCCCGACCTCCGAAGAAACTTCGAAGCGAATACGCTCGCCTCCGAGTTCCTTGAGCAGGACGGGGCTATTGACCCCTTCAATGAGTGCCAGGTCTTCGGCGTGGAGCTGCACCCGGACACGACCCGTTTGGCGGAGCGATGCCAGCGCCTCCTCTAAGGTCGCCTCAATTAGGCTAGGAGTGATCTCAACACTATTGACGACCTTGCGGGCCGTCTCCCAAGCGATGCTGATGAGCGCCTGCTCGCAGTCCCGCACCACCTGAGGAATAACGTTCTCGAACTGGACGAAGAGACGATTCTGGAGATGGCGCAAATCGGCACGCTGTTGAACAAGCTGCTCACTCAGAGCTCTTTCACCATCCGCGACACCTCGGGCGTAGGCATCCTCCTCCCGCAAGCGCCATTTGCGCTCCAATTCCGAAAGCGAGACCTTGATGACTTGGACCTCGCGGAGGGCTTCGACAAAAGCGACCGGGATCGCATTGAGTTTGGGTTGCATAATCAGGATGAGCTGAGTCCTTCGTTGTCGGCCTCGGATTTGCGAACCAGCTCGATGATGCGCATTTGGGCTGCCTCGATGTCGCGCAACTTGAGCGGGCCCATGAAACTCATCTCTTCTTGCACCGTTTCGGCGGCACGCTTGGACACCGCGCTGAGAAGCGCTCCCTTGAGCGAATCGCTCGCCGTCTTGAGAGCGACCGCCAGATCGCGCAAATCCACCTCGCGCAGCACCCGTTGGAGAACCGGGGTATCCAGAGTGGCCACATCCTCGAAGGTGAACATCTTCTGGCGAATTTGCTGACCGAGCTCCGGATTACGTTCCTCGATGTTCATCAGGAGCGTCTTGGTCATGTTCTTGTCGAGCGAGTTCAGCAAGTTGGCTGCGCTCTTCAGGCCCCCGGTTTGATTGAGGGCGCGCGTGTGCTGGTTACCGAGCTTGCGATTGAGCTGCTCGACCACCTTCTCGACAATTTCGATGGGGGTCGCAGAGAGAGTAGCCAGTCGCTCAATGACCTGATCCCGCAAATCGCTGCGGAGCATTATCAACAACTGGGAAGCCTTCTCGGGTGGCAGGTAGGAGAGGACAAGTGAGATCGTCTGCGGCTGTTCAAGCTTGAGCAGGTTAAAGATTTGCCGGGCATCTAGATCGACAATTTGCGTCATCGAGGAGACCGGCGTGCGGGTGGGCAGCACCCGAGTAATCACCGTGGCCGCCTTGTAGAGGCCCAAGGCTTTTTCCAACATCGATTGGGTGAAATCTAAACCGCCACGCAGGGAGGTGCTGGCGTGGATGGCCACATCTGTAAACTCCTTCAGGATGGTGTTCTGCATTTCGATGGAAAGCATCCCGACCTTGGCCATCTCGGCGCAGATCGCCTCCAACTCGTCGGGCTGAAGCCCTCGAAGAAAAGAAATCGCGGCTTCTTCTCCTAGGACCACCAAGAGCAGGGCGATCTTCTGTGTCCGTGTCAGACGGGCAAAATCGGCGGGGCTCGAGGCCAGAATTTCGGGGATGGGTGCAGCCATAACGAATTACCTCGATTTCTCGGGGCCGCGGGTCATCCAGGTACGGAGCGCGTGGGTCATATTGGCGGGGTTTTCCTTCATGAGCTGGTTCATCATGTCCGCGGTCATCACGAAGGGTTGAACTTCATCCGGTTCGCTGGCGGGGCCCGCCCTGAGGCCGGAGGCGAAGCCATTCATCTGGGATCCGCCGTCCCCGGAGGCCGATCCGATGGGGATTCCGATAGGGATTTCATCGATGCAGGTCTTCTGGAAGATCCGCCAGAAGATGGCCAGTACTCCGACACCCAAGAGCGGAAAGGCTGAATCGCGCGCAATATCGGTCCAAAGACGCTGGCGTTCACTCTTCTCGAGCCGCTGGGTCAGCTCGAGGGAGGGTTGATCATTGAAGGCGATTTCTTCGACAGACAATTCGTCAACCCGTCCGGCTTCGCCCCGTTCCACGATGCCCAGCGCCGATTGGACAGCCCGACGAATTTTTTGCATCTCGGCAGCACTGCGAGGCATGGCCACACGATTGGTCCCGCTCACAGAGTATTCGATGGGGATGAAGACCGCGGCCGAAAGGCGTTTTGTGGAACCCGGGATTTGATTCTGCGTCGTGGTGACCTCGTTGATCTCGTACTGGTTCTGGGTAACTTTCTTACTCGTGTTGTTTTTGCTCATCGGTGCCGCGCCGGACGGACTGTTCGTATCTGCATTGGCATTGGTCGCCGCACCCGGCGCGCCGACCGCGCCCGTGAGGGAGGAGCTCGTGTTGTCAATGCGTTCATCGGTGACCGTTTCTGTGCGCTTTACCTGACTCTCCGGATCATACTTGGTCTCCTTGCGCTGCAGGCTCGTGTAGTCTAGGTCGACCGACACTCGCGCCATGACCCGCGTCGAACCGCCAACGTAGGGGGCCAGGAATGACTCCACTTTCTTGGCGAGATAGTTTTCGTATTCGCGACGTTGCTTGAGCTGTGACGAAGTGGCCCCGGTAATAGGATCATTGTCGAAGGCCTCGGTCAGGAGGTTGCCGATATTGTCGGTGATAGAGACCCCTTCCGGATTGAGCCCCTCAACCGCATTGGAAACGAGGAAGCGGATGGCATTCACCGTCGAGGCAGGGATAGGCACGTTACCCCGCAGCTTCAGGAACACGGAGGCGCTGGGTTTCTTCTGATACTCCACCAGCAGACGGTTCTCGGGCATTACGAGCATCACCTGGGCGGACTCGATGCCATCGACCCGAGAAATGGTCTGGGACAATTCCCCCTGGATGGCCCGCAGGTAATTGACCCGCTGCACAAAGTCCGAAATGCCGAAGTTGGGCTTATCGAAGAGAGAAAACCCCGTCGTACCGCCACCGGGAATCCCCTTGCCAGCCATTTGAATGCGCAGGGAATGAACCTTATCGGCAGGCACCGAAATGCTACCGCCGCCCCGGACCTTGTACGGAATTTTGGCCTCATCGAGCGCATTGATCACCTTGGAAGCCTCGGCCTCGGCGAGGTTGCCGAAGAGAACAGCGTAGTCTTCGCGGCTCGACCAAACGGCGGTGCCGGCCAGACCGAGCAAGACAACCAATCCGGCGAGGACAATCGAGACTCGCTGGTTGATACCGACCTCCTTCCAGACGGAGGCCAATTGCTGTAAGAGTTCTTGGAAACTGTTGTTCATCACTTAGGGCCCTTGATCCTCAGACCTGCATCCGCATCAATTCCTGGTACGATTCGAGGAGCTTGTTGCGCACCTCGACCATCAACTGGAAGGAGACACTGGCTTCCTCCATGGCGATCATGGCCTGGTGCAGAGGCACTCCCTGCTGAGTAACCAAGCCCCGAACCGAATCTCCGGCAGCCACTTGCTTGTCTGCCACTTCGCCCACAAACCGACCCAGGGTGTCGGCAAAGGCGTCGCGCCCCGTGACCCTCCCCAACGAGGGGATGCCACTCGGATTCACCCCCGTGGGCAGCGGCATCGCATCCGGGAATGCCTTATTAAACGGCTGTAGCTTTCCCATCTCCGAATCGGGAATGAGCTTCCCCAAGTCTCCCATCCCCGCCTTCTGCAGAGACTCCATCCCGGCCTTGCCGAGGGGCGACTCCCGGAGGGCGGCCGGATTGAACATTCGGAGTGCGGATAGCGCTTCCATGGCAGTGTGTCAGTGGAGGCTCAGCGCTTGCCGATAGACATGGCCTGCTGGGCCAGTTGTCGGGCGTTTTTAACCACGGCGATGTTCGCCTCAAACGCCCGCGAGGAGGCGATGAGATCCACCATCTCTTCGTGGACATTGACGTTCGGATACCGGACGTACCCCCGAGGGTCGGCGTCGGGATGATCCGGTTTAAAAACCTCACGGAAGGGGCGCTGATCGGATTCAACACGGCTCACCCGGATGGTGGAACCACTGTTGGGGTTGGTCCCGGCATTGTTGACCAGCGACTCGAAAATCACCTGCTTGCGCTTGTAGGGCTGCCCATCGGCGGCTCGGGTGACATTGGCATTGGCCAGATTCTGGGAGACGATCTCTATCCGGGTCCGTTCAGCATCCAACGCGGAGCGGGTACTTTGAATGCTAGGGATGAGTTCGATCATGGGGAGGTGAGTCCGAAGGTTCAGCTACGACCCGTGATGGCCATCCTCAGCTTGAGCATGGAACCGGTGATGAGTTGGGCTTCTAGGGTGTGGGCCAGGCTATTCTCATTCATGGCCAACATTTCCTGCTCCAAATTGACGGAATTGCCGTCGCGATTGGAGGCAACGGCCATCGGATCGACCGAGAGGGTCGGGACGGGAATATTGGCGATCTGACTCGGATCGTTGGCCTTCACCGCAGTGGACAACTGAGCCTGGAAGGACGGCGCCACATCGATTCGCTTGTAGTTCGGCGTCTCAACATTGGCCAAATTGCCGGCGATGGCCTGATGGCGCAGCACCGTGGCATCCAAGAGTTTCTTGGTGACCACATAGTTGGATTGGTTGAACAGCGTTTGAATCATGGACTCGCCTCCGTCTACGCCGTGAAGCAACGACCATGCCGATCAATGAAACGCCTTATTTTGTTGGGTTTTATCAGGAAAACCTCCCGCGAGTGACGGGATCAGGGCGGAACCGAAGTCCACCTGTTGGCTTGCCTGGGCAAAACTTTCCGCCCCGCGGCATCAGAGCCGCGACACTGGCTCAGCGACGGAAGAGAGCCACCAGAAGGAATCCCAGCAACCACAAGACGCCCACCGCACCGGCCTTCCCAAGACTCGTTCGGGCTAGGCGATGACTCAGGTGGTGAGTGTCACCCACCCAGAAGGGCTGCCCTCTCCAGGTACGCGAGACGACCACGAAGGCCATATCGATCAGGGGAACGGCCACCACCGCAAACGCGGCCTTCCAGGACTGTTGGAGCCCGCCGTTGGAAATCGCGGAGGGCGTCACAGACAACAGCGCCAAGGCGGAAAGCAGATAACCGACCCATTGACTCCCGGCGTCCCCCAGAAAGACCGAGGCGCGGGGGTAGTTGTAGGGCAAATAGCCCGCCAGGCTTCCGGCGATGAGAGCCGCCCCACAGGCCAACTCGAATTGCCCCTTCCCCAACAGCGATGAGGCCGACACGGCGGTGGCCCCGATTAAACCGAGACCCGCACACAGGCCATTCATGTTATCGCTCAAGTTGAACGCATTGGTGACGGCCACGATCCAGAACACCGTGAGCGGCAGCCCGAGAAACGCCATCCCGTCCGGGACAGGCACCTGGACCCCCCATCTCGCAACCAGGACGGCAATGACTCCCTGCACGAGAAACTTCGCACCGGCCCCGAGATCCCGACGGTCGTCCCACGCTCCCAAAGCCAGCATGCCTGCGGCTCCGGCGAGCAGCACTCCGAGGCGGCGCAACCCCTCGATTCCAGCCCAGAGAGATCCTACCTCCACGCTGCCCAGCACTCCTGACGATACCAGGGTCCAAATTAGCAGTCCGCCCAAAAGCCCACCGGCCGATACGGCAAACCCGCCCGCCAGCGGAATAGGTTGCACATGAATCTTCCGGTGACCGGGATCATCGACATGCCCCCATCGACGGCACACCGCCCGCCACAGGGGCAACGAGACGGCCGAGATGGCGCTGGTCAACCCAAATGCCCAGAGCACGGTAGAGACCTCGGATTTCATCAAAACGCCCCCCCTGAACGAGGGAGCAGGCGGCGGTACAAGGCGTCCAGGGATTGCACCAGTGCCTCCTCGGAGAAACGCTCCCGCACCCAAGATCGCCCAGTGGCTCCCTGCCTCCGGGCCAACTCCGGATCCCTCGCCAACCGGGCGACCCGATCCACCAAACCCGGTAGGTCTCCCGGTTGAAGCAAGAACCCTGTCTCCAAATCCCGGCACACTTCGGCGGCACCGTCACAATCGAAGGCAATCACCGGTTTCCCGGCCGCCAGGGCCTGGGGCAGCACCCGAGCCAAGCCTTCTCGGCGCGACAAGTGCACCAGAACATCCATCAAGCCCAGATATCGGGAGACCTCCGACGGCGGCACCAAACCCGCAAAGACAAACCGTCCGGCCAAGCCAGGCATCGTGGCAGCCATGGTCTCAAAGCGCGCACGCCAGGGACCATCACCCAGCAACAGGAATCGCACATTGGGAACTCGTCGCACCATCTCAACGGCGGCAGTGAACAACTCATCGTGCCCCTTGAGTTGGAAGAGGCGAGCGACCTTGCCAACGACAAACTCACCGGGGCGGATACCCAGTCGCTCGGCCAGTTCCGTATCGCGCTGGCCCCCCAGGAACGGAGCTAAATCAAAACCACTAAAAATCCGGGTGTACTGGGTGGGATCACCGATGCCCGCGTCGAGGTATTGTCGAGCCATGGCCTCAGCGACCACCACAAAGTGATCGGTCTGCCGCCCGGCGGCCCGTTCTGCGCCCCGAAAAACCATATTGGCAGCAGCACCCTGAAATGGACCAAAACTCGGCCCATGGATGGTGTGGATCACTTGCGGAACCCCGGCATGTCGGGCCGCAAATCGTCCAACGATACCCGCCTTGCCGCTGTGGGTGTGGACGATGTGTGGACGCGTGCGACGAAAATGGCTGCGCAACCGCAGGTAGGCCAGAGCATCCATCAGCGGGCGAACAGGCCGAACAAGACTGGACTCCAAATGCAGAAGTCCGGGCACCGCTCGGGCAATGGGTTCAAGAGACCCTTCCGGCCCACTGGTAAGGCCCGAGATGAGTTCCACCTCCCAATCAGGAATTCGCCCCAAGCCAAGAACTGAGCTCAGCGTGTTCTCCTGCGCCCCGCCGACAATCAACCGAGTGATGACATGACTCACACGCATGGGCTCAACAAAGTCGATGGCCAGCGTTCCCAACGGTGCCGGTGGCCCTTGGGATCAGCGCGAAGACTTCAGGGCGGCCAGTCGGCTGATGACATTGGTCAATTCAGCCGTGCCCTTCGGGGCTAACTCGAGATAGCGCTCCAATTGCTTCTGCTCCTCCGACGACTGGTTCTGTTGGTGAGCGATCTCGGCCAAACCAAAGCGAACCTGAAAGGTCTCGCGTCCGCCCTTGATCAAGCGCTCGTAATCGGCACGCGACTCGGGCAGTTGTTTGAGCATGAGTCGAGCGATCGCCCGATTGACCCGGGCCACCGAATTGTCGGGTTCTTGGTCGAGAACCTTGGTCAGAGCCTCGGATGCAGGCCCGTACCGACCCAGTTGCATCAAGATCAGCGCCCGACGGGAGGCCGGCGCTGGATCCAGCTTGGCAACCTTTTCCCAAGATTCCGTCATGGCCAACGACTCATTGGTCTTGCCCAAAAGCAAATAAAGGTAGGAAAGGTAATCATAGAGGTCTGGGTTGTTGGGATTGAGGCGCCGAGCCTCCTGCAGAAAAACCTCGGCCTCTTGCAATCGGTTCATGGCGATGAGCACACGCCCCTCGGATTCAGCCAGGCCGGATTTTTCCACCGGAGTCCAGCCAGCGCGGGAAGAATCGGCTTTCAACCAATTCAAGGCGTTGGTCGCCGAAGTCAGATCACCAACGGCCAGCGCGGCCGCGATAAATCCGAAGTGGTTGAAATGATTGGTGGGTGACAACTGAGTGGCCCGAGCAAAGCCCACCGCGGCCCGACGCACCATGTCGTCCTTCTGGGCTAGGAGCGTCAATCCGAAGATGCGAAGGAATTCCGGCTCATCGACCGGTCCATGCACGTCGAGCAATCCCGGCTTTCCGTCCCAAAGCTTGACGAGGTCCGCCGGGAGGGGTTTGCCGGCGACCAACGCACGGTTGACCTCCAAATTCACCCGTGCCGCGGCATTGTCGGCGTTCAAGCGAAGCGCCTCAGTGAAGAGAGTTCCCGCCTCCTTCAATCGACCGCCTTCCTGGAGGAATACCCCGGAAGCGTTGACGGAGCGGGACCACATGGCGGCCACGATTACCGCGTTAGAGGAGCCTCGAGAGGCATCCCGGACCACCGCATCCAGCGAAGGTTGCACCTCGCCCCAGAACCGGCGCACCTGATCTAACTCCGCCTCATTGGCTGCACTCGGCAGCAGTGCTTTCCGAGGCAACGCTCCGTGCAAGGATCCGACCGGCCGAAAGTCGAACGGCTCGGCAAAGAAGCTGAAGACGGTCGATGCGAAGAAGGTCTGATTGGTTTGGGCAGCCCGGGTAGCCAGCGTCAGCCAGAGTCCGGCAATGTTGTCCTTAGCCTCGGCAATCTCACGCAGTGCAGGCCAACGCTCCGCATTCCGACTGGCCAAGAACTGTCGGTACACCCGCACTGGGGCCAGTCGGGTGTTGACCAACAAATGCCCCCCGTTGCCAGCCAGCGTCTCATTCCCGGCTGTCAGGGCCATGAACAGCGTCGGGTCATCAACGAACACCAACCCCGGAGCCCGGTGGAGCGGAGCGAGCATGGTGCGCGAGTACTCCTTAAGACTGGAACCATTGTCGGCCAAGATGATCTTCCAGTTTTTGGCAACCAAGGCCGCGGGAACCAGCAGCGTCAGCGATACCACCAAGACTCCGGCCAACCGGGACAAGCCCGAGGACAACGGCGTGATCGAATAGGTGTGGCGAGAATCGGCTCGCCCGGTCCAGATCAGAAGATAATACCCCGCAAAGTAACCCACCACGAGGGAAGCACAGAAAGAGAAGGTCAGGAGAGGAACCCCATAGCCCAACTGACGGGGGCTGAACTTCAAATCAAACGCGACAGCGATACAAAGACCGAACCAAGCGAGAACCAACACCTGCCAGGCGACCATCGCGGCCAAGGTATCCAAACCGGCCCCCGTCCGAGAGGGCCAGCGAATACCGACTCCCACCAGCGGCGCGATCATCATCAGGAACAAAAACAGAAAACGGCCCCGCGGAAACATCAGCAGTTGGCTGGCCTTGAGCTCCAGGCCCGTCCGAAAAAGGCTCCAGAAGCTTTCGTCAAATCGTCCGGTCATGCGCGCCGACAGCGGAATCCAGATTAAGAGAGAAAGACCAATCAACCCCGCCAGGAGCATCCGAGACAGAAAACCCAGGTTAAAAAACTCCCATCCACGAATCCAGACGATCGCCACCAAGAACATCGGTGCAAACCCGATGAATGCATGACTGTTGGCGATGCCGACCCCCACGAGGGCGGAGACGATCCACAATCGGGATTCCTTTCGATCGAGTCGATATTCCAGCAGGTTTCGTATTGCTGCTGCGAAGATCAAAAGATCAATCATCTCCCCGGTGAAGGCCGTGGCATGCTGCCAGAACGTCAACTGGAAGGCCAAGAGACCCACCGCCAAAACCGGCGGCACCCAGGCCAAGGGAATTGTCAGCAAGGCTATGTCCGAAAACTCGCGGATGCGCTCCTCGTGGCGCCGGTCATGGGGAAGCAACGCCACGCAACGGGCCAGTAGGTAAACCACCGCAGCGGCCATCGCTGCCGTGAGGATATTTGCCTGACCGGGAAACCGGGAGCCCGTCAGCGCGGACACGACGGTTCCAAAGATCTGGTTGAGAGGTTGAGAGAACGCGTTTTCAAAACCCCAGCCCGACGCCTCATAGACGGACCGCAGGCTATTGACTCCGATCCAGGCATTGCGTGTGAGTAGGAAGACGACAAAAGCCGCAACGGCCAAGATCCATGGCAATCTCCGGGTGACGAAGAGTCTCGAGGAAACGGGGGCGTCATCCATAGGGTGGTGCATAGTTTGGAAAACACGCAGGAAAGGCAAAGTCGTTTCAAAACGAAACACGTTACAATCCCTCGGCTTCCCGGATGAGGCAGACCACCGAATCGCTCATCCCACAAGGCAGCACTCGGCTCCACTCCTCGATCTCATCGGTAAATTTGTTGCCCCCCAAGAAACAAAAAGGCGCCCGTTACCGGGCGCCTTGAAAAGAATGACCGAGGAATCCTTCGATTACTTCGAGCCGAGGATCGCGTCCTTGGCGGCCTTGGCCACGCGGAACTTAACGACCTTCTTGGCGGGGATCTTGATCTCAGCGCCGGTGGCCGGATTGCGGCCGACACGGGCCTTACGGTTCACCAACACCAACTTACCGACGCCGGGGAAGGTGAAGGTGTTCTTGGCGTTCTTGTAGGCGAGCTCAGCGAGTGCCTCCAGAACCGCCAAGGCTTGCTTCTTGCTGATCTCGGCCTTCTCGGCGAGGACGGCGGTGATCTGAGACTTGGTGAGGGCTTTGACAGCTTTGGCCATAAATATTGGGTTTAAGAATTGGGATGTGTGATTGATCCGAAGTGACTTCGGAGCGGATTTAGCAACGCGTCACACGTCGTCGCAAGAAAAAACCCAATGAAAGCGCGGTTTTTATCTATTTTACTGCTGCAGGTGGCCCGGCTAGCGGTTTCCTTACGCCGAGCCCTTGACTTGCACCACTCCCCCAACACCATCGGGTTCCTCTTCGGGCGATTCGGAACGCAGAGCGCATAGCACCCTCGCCCGGGGGTTGAACCAGAACGCCACCATGAACCCACGTCCAAAGACCCGATCGGTGACTCTCGGTCTTTTACAACATGCCTGCGGGCCCGATCCCGAGGAGAATTTGAGGTTGTGCCTGGAGGCGGGCGCGCAAGCCGCAAAGAATGGAGCCAACATCCTTTGCACCCAGGAATTGGTCCGATCGCAATATTTCTGCCAGTCGGAAGAGCATCGATATTTCGACCTCGCAGAGCCCATTCCAGGTCCGAGCACGCGGGCGTTCCAACGTCTCGCCCAGGAGCACGGGGTGGTGGTGATCGCATCGCTCTTCGAAAAGCGCGCCGAAGGCCTCTACCACAATACCGCCGTAATCATCGATGCGGACGGGTCCTTGCTGGGCATCTACCGGAAGATGCACATCCCGGACGATCCCCTCTTCTACGAAAAATTTTATTTCACCCCGGGGGATACCGGGTTCCGAACTTGGGACACCCGCTTCGGTCGCATCGGTGTGCTCATTTGCTGGGACCAATGGTACCCCGAGGCGGCGCGACTGACGGCGATGAGCGGGGCCGAGATTCTCTTCTATCCCACCGCGATCGGTTGGCACCCTTCCGAAAAGGCCGAATACGGCATCCATCAGCACGGTGCCTGGGAGACGATCCAACGCTCCCATGCGATCGCCAACGGCTGCTACGTGGCCGCCGTGAACCGAATTGGCTTGGAACGCCCCATCGGCGGCGACGGGCTCGAATTCTGGGGGCAAAGCTTCGTCGCAGGCACCAGCGGCCAATTGCTGGGCAAGGCCTCGGTCGACCGGCCTGAGAATTTGTTAGTTTCCGTGGACCTGGCGAAGGTGGACGTCACTCGGACGCACTGGCCCTTCCTCCGCGACCGCCGCATCGATGCCTATGGCGACCTCACACGACGCTACCGGGACTAGCTCCGAGCGCCCGGGTGCGCTGAGCGGGCGCTGTTTGGTGATTATCGGAGGGACTCGAGGCCTCGGTTGGTCTGCAGCTCAGGCATGCCTCCGCGAGGGCGCCCGGTTGGTCGTGGTGGGGCTCGACCCCATCCCGGAGGTCCCACAGCCCAAGGACGTGCACGATCGGCTGGAAGTAATTTTAGCTGACGCCCGGGACGCCGGGGTGGCTGATCATGCCATCGAACGGTGTGCACAACGGTACGGCCAGTTTGACGCTCTGTACCACGTCGCTGGAGGCAGTGGACGGGCCTGGGGCGATGGACCCTTACACACCATTCCTTTAGAGGGTTGGCAGCAAACCTTGGAATTGAACCTAACGACAGCATTCCTCTCCAACGGCGCGGCGATCCGCTGGTTCCTTCGCGAAAATCAACCGGGGTGTATCCTGAACTGCGGATCGGTATTGGCCAGCTCCCCTTCCCCCAACTTGTTCGGCACTGCAGCTTATGCGACTGCCAAGTCTGCTCTAATAGGCCTGACTCAGGCCGCGGCGGCCGCCTATGCTCCGTACAACATCCGTGTGAACCTCTTGGCTCCGGGACTCACCGCCACCCCTATGTCCGTGCGAGCCCAATCCAACCCCGTCATCCAGGAGTTCATCAGCCGCAAGCAACCTCTGGACGGCGGTCGCATGGCTCGTCCGGACGATCTCGATGCGGCGGTCATTTGGCTCCTCTCCGAAGGCAGCCGCTTCGTCACGGGTCAGGTCATTGCCGTGGACGGCGGCTGGTCGGTTTCTGACGCAGTTCCATCGCAAGGACTCTCGCCCCAATCGGGTTCAGCACCTCTGGCTCCATGAATTCAACCTCAGAAACTGAGCCCTATTTCTTGGGTATTGACCTCGGTGGGTCCTGCATTAAGTCGGTGGTCGTGAACGCCAACGGCAAGACCCTGGAGCACGAATCCCTGCCCTTTGAAGATCGGGCGATGGAATGGGCGAACCGGATCCGAGATCGAGTGAATGAACTCCGCGTTCGTCGGGGCGAAGCGACGGCCGTAGGGCTTTCGGCACCAGGGCTGGCCGCCCGGGATGGCCGATGCATCCTCCACATGCCCGGGCGTTTGCATGGGTTAGAGGGATTGGATTGGCAGCGATTTCTCACCGTTCCAACCCTGGTTCCCGTGCTCAACGACGCTCACGCAGCCCTCTTGGGAGAAGCTTGGTTGGGAGCGGCCCAAGGGTTGGAGAACGTGTTCATGCTCACCTTGGGAACCGGGGTCGGTGGGGCGGCCATCGTCGATGGGCGCCTGCTCCGTGGGAATTTGGGACGCGCCGGGCACTTGGGACATATCACCCTTGATTCTCGAGCCCAAAACGACGACGTCGGAACACCCGGATCTCTGGAAATGGCCATCGGCAACAAATCCCTGATCGGGCGAAGCCATGGGTGCTACACCTCCACCGAAACCTTGGTTCAAAACGTCCGAGCGGGCGATCCCAAGGCAGTGGCTCTCTGGCAAGAGTCGGTACGGGGATTGGCGGTGGGCATCAACTCACTCATCAACGTATTGGACCCCGAAGCGGTCATTCTAGGGGGCGGAATCGCTCAGGCGGGCCCTGACCTATTTGACCGACTTTCCGCAATCCTGGAGGGGCATGAATGGCGTCCAAAAGGGGCCCGCGTGCGCATTTTGCCAGCCGCCTTGAGCGAATTGGCCGGGGCCTACGGCGCGGCGCGTCAGGCCATTCTGTCTCGAAAACATTGTTGACCACCGAGGTCTAGGTCACAGGCCTTGTCGGCACAGAAATCAGCAACCCCTCGTACAGAGGAAACAGCCTGAATTTGCGGTTTCGATGCTGTTGCCTGCCCCCGTTATGGGAGTGAGCCCGGTCGGACACACTGAAAGAAAAAACCCACCTTGGTTGCCCAAGGTGGGTTTGAATAAACAATCTAAAAATTACTTGCGACGGCGCAAGAGGAGCGCTGCGGCACCGAGAGCGCCGAGAGCGATCGTGGTCGGCTCAGGAACGACGGAACCACCAGCCGCCAAGTTGAAGCTCTTCAAGCCGCCCATACCGCCGGGGATCGCCAAAGGATCAGCCGGGATGGCATAGGTGAAGGTCTCGGAGAGACCGGTTCCGGCAGTCTTGGACAGAGCCTGAGCGGCACCGACACCAGCGACGGCGGAATCCCAAACGCGGACCTGCAAGGTCACGGTGCTACCCGGAGCGAAACCGGTGAGCGTACCGAGAGCGCCCGGACCGCCGACGGCGGCCGGGTTCCAAGTACCAGGGTAGGTAGTGGTGGAAGCGCGGAACGGAGACGGAGCGAAGGAGCTGGTCAAGGTGCTAGCGGAGGCACCGTACCAGACCTGAGCAACGAAGGTGGTGCCCGTCAGGGGCTTGCCAGCAGCGTCATTGACCAAGGCCAAACCGCGGTTGTTGAGGTCGATCTGTCCCTGTCCGAAGGCCGAAACAGCCAGCGCCGAGGCGACAACGAGGTAAGCGAACTTATTCATGGTATATTCTGTTAAGACTGATTAGTTGACAGAGAAGTTACGAGCGTAGGTGCGAGCAGTGCCCTTCAGGAAGAAGCCCTCGCCCACCTTGACGGTCGGAGCAGAAGGAGCCCAAGCGCCGTCGACGAATTCCTTGGCGGCGAAGCCGGAACCGGTCCACTGATAAACCACATCACCTTCGGCGGCGGTCAAACCACCAGCAGCGGCGTCAGCCAGACCACCGGCCAAGGGCACGGGGACGGTCAGGAGGTTGTAACCAGCGGCCAAAGCCTTGCTGTTGGTCAAGCTCACTTCACCGATCAAGGTGATCGTGGTGGCGGCCGGAACGTTGATGAAGAAACCTTCACCCGGGGCCAAGGTCATGGCGGGAGCGTCCCAAGCGCCGTCAACGAACGCGTTGGCGACGTACTTGCCGCTGGTGAACTTGTAGACAGCAGTGCCATCCGGAACGTTCAGCACAGTGCCGATGGCGTTATTGCCGTTGTTCAACTGGTTGCCGATCAGGTTGTAACCCTTGGCGAGGCTCAGTCGGACATATCCAACGATGTTCTGGCTGGTCACCTGGGCGGACCCAGAGACTGCACCGACAGCCGCGACGAAGGCGGCCAGGAGGAGCGATTTGGTGTTCATTGTGGTTTGATTTGTTCCGTGTGTGGGGAAGTTCTGTCAGGGCCTCAAGCGAGCGTCAACGGATTTTTCAGAAAAAAACCAGACTGTCTTTCGGCCGCTGTGGCGGTGTTGGCCAAGAGCATGGCGATGGTCATCGGACCCACCCCGCCTGGATTGGGCGTAATCCATAGGCACTTGGGTTGCACTTCACCAAAAGCAACGTCACCAACCAGGCGTGTTCCGCTCTTGCTGGAGGGATCGCTGAGGCGATTAACCCCCACGTCGATGACCACAGCCCCTTCGCGAACCATGTCGGCTCGGAGAAATTCCGGGACCCCCATTGCAGCGATGATCACATCGGCCCGGCGACAGTGTGCAGCGATATCGCGCGTGGCGCTGTGGCACAGCGTGACCGTGCAATTGGCCCGCGATGACTTCTGGATCAGGATGGCCGCCATGGGCTTGCCTACGATGTTGCCACGCCCCAGAACCACCACCTCAGCCCCGTTCAGCGGCACGCGGCTGCGCACCAGCAATTCGTGAACGCCCGCAGGCGTGCAGGGAAGAAACCCACCCACGTCACCCAGCATGAGCCGACCCACGTTCACAGGATGAAAGCCATCCACATCTTTTTCGGGCAAGACCGCCGAGTAGATCACAGCCGCATCGATATGCCTGGGCAGCGGAGCCTGAACTAAGATGCCGTGGCAGCGCGGATCGGCATTGAGGCGAGCGATGAGCACCAACAATTCGGCCTGGGTCGTTGTCTCGGGAAGAACCGTGGTGTGGGAGAGAACTCCCAATTCCCGCGCCTTCTTCTCCTTCATGCCCACATACACTTGGGAGGCGGGGTCTTCCCCGATTCGAACAAAAGCCAACCCCGGCTGAATGCCCTGATGTGTGAGAGCAGAGACACGAACCAACGTCTCCTGGTGGATGTCGGCAGCAATGGCTCGACCGTCGATGAGATTGTTCATGGGAATTTGTTAGGCCGATAATAGGCCGCGATCAGACCGAGGCCGCAATCAGACCTGAGCAAAGTTGAGGCTGCTCAACGGGCCAAAACTTCTTCGATGGATTGCACGCGCAAGAGCACCTGGGTTCGGTTGCGAGGATCCACGTATTCCTCGGCGACCACTTGAACCGTCTTACCGCGAAACCCAGCAATGGGAATCTTAGGGTCCTGACCCACCAAGAAACCCAGCATCCCCTCACCTGCCTGCGGGCTGCGCAGTTGGTAATAGGACGGCGATTGAGGCTCCAGGCTTCGGACTACCTTACCGACCCGGGTCACGATGCGAATCTTCTCGGAAGAATATTGGATCGACGACTGAGCGACACCACCAGCCCGATCCCCAGAAGTCGCCTCGGATGCCCTGGGGCTCAGCGAGATCGGATCAACCACGGCCACTGAAACCGGAACCGGAGCCGACGGGATGGCAAGGGATGTTGGCGGTGTTGGCAATGACGGCACGGGAGCCGCAGAAATCGCAGAGGACTTCGATCGGGTCGGATTGGGAAGGGTCGGCGAAACCGGATCACCAGCAACCGGATCACCATCTGCCGGGAGGATCCCTCCGGTCTTGACCGCCGCGAGCTTGGCCGCCGGAGTGCTTGAGACTTCGACGAACTGGGCACCCACGTAGGCCGACAGGCCCGCGGGCGGTTCCACTTGCAGCCAGCCGTCCGATTCACGGATCTCAGTCAGGGCCGCCCCTTTCTTGAGCACGCCCAACTCACCGTAATTGCGTCCGGGACCCACCCGCAACCGGGCCTCAGGAGCTTTGACTTGATGCGAAGCCCGATCCACCAGTGGTCCGTAGACCCAGACGGCAACCTTGGCGGGTAAGGCGATGCGAATGAAACCGTCTTTGGTGCTCCCTTGGGTTTCCACCGTTTCTCCCCGCTTCATCCAGACGAGTACCTCGCCATCCAAGGAGGGTTGGGAGCGGATGTTGACCCGGTCGCCCCGGATCACAACCGTGTCCGCCAACGCAGGGATCGCGCAGGTGAGCGCTGCGAGGAGAAGAAATCGAGGACGAAGATCGAGGGACGAAAGGACCGAAACGGACGAACAATTCATGCGTTCGAAAGCAATGACCGGATTTCGGTCGGCGTCAATGCGCGCCACTTGCCCAACGGTAATTCTCCAAGTTTGATAGGTCCGATCTGAGTCCGCCGCAGCTCAACGACCGTGTGCCCCAAGACCTCAAAGAGACGGCGAATTTCCCGATTCTTGCCTTGAGCCAACTCCAACTCCACGACGCTGTGAGAGTTGTTGGCATCCACCAATCGAATGCGTTCGGCCTTCAGCGTCTCGCCCTCGTGCTCAACTCCCTGAGTGAAGCGGTTCAACTGCGAGGATTCCAATCGTCCCTCGACGACTGCCACATACTTCTTGTGCACCCCGTACCGCGGGTGGGTCAGTTTCAGTGAGAAATCGCCGTCGTTGGTGAGGAAAATGAGCCCCTGACTATCCCGGTCCAAACGCCCCACAGTGAACAGGTTGGACCATTCGGCAGGTAGAAGGTGGGAGACGACACGGCGCGTTTCCGGGTCGATCCGGGTACAAATGAAGCCAGGCGGCTTGTTCAGCGCGATGTAGAGCTTCTTGCGGGTTCGCACTGGCGCCCCCTCCACCGAGACCGCGTCATGAAGCGGGTCCACCTTGGACCCCAACTCAGTCACCACGCGTCCGTTGACCGTGACCACCCCGCGAATAATCAACTTTTCGGAGGCACGTCGCGAGGCGACACCGGCATCTGCAAGAAACTTCTGAAGTCGGACAGTGGACATGGGATGGGGGAAAATCGCGACGCCGATTGCGGGTTACCTGAATCACCCACAATCGGCGTCATTGGAGTTTGAGTCCGTAATTCTGGACGTTAGCCCGGCAAATCGGAGTCTGCGTTGGAGACGCAGAGCTTCTCCGACCGGGCAGTCCGCACGATTACTCGGGCGGACGAGTCTTGCGCAGACCGGTCACGCGATCGCCTTCCTTCCATTGGGAACGGCCCTTGAGAACGGCGACGCGCTCGAAGCGCTTGAGTACATTACGTTTGGCCCCGGTGGTCCCGGAGGCGCGTAGGCTGTTGTGCTGCGACATAAAATCGAATGTTCAGCTGACGACGATGAAGGCCCCTCGAATGGGCCAACCGCAACCAGCGAGCCCGTGGTTGTAGCGGGAGGCGCGGGAGATGCAAATCGGATTTTTCAGAGAAATCGCATTTACCTCCCGTCACCTTCCTTGTTTGCCCTCATTTTCCGCATGCATTCCCAGCCCTTCCAGAGAGAGGGTGAACGCCATGCCGCTGGTGGCCCAATCAACCTTTCGACCCCTGATAGGGCTAGGCAACCCCCACCTGCAAACCCTCCTCCCGGCCGTCATACGCCACATACCTCCCCTGCCTTGGTTTCGGGAACGGTTGGAATTAGCGGATGGGGATTTCCTCGATTTGGATTGGCTCAATCCCGGGCAAGGCCGATTGCTTATTCTTTCCCACGGCCTGGAAGGACACTCCCGCCGCCCGTACGTCGCCGGCCTGGCGCGGGCCGCAGCCCGGCGAAACTGGTCGGTGCTGGCCTGGAACTTCCGAGGCTGCTCTGGGGAACTCAACCGCCTGCCGCGGTTTTACCACAGCGGGGCTTCCGAGGACCTCGCAGCGGTCGTGACCCACGCGGCACAGACCGGCCGATTTAAGTTGCTGGCACTCGCCGGATTCAGCCTCGGCGGTAATCTAACGCTCAAGTACCTGGGCGAACGCCACGCCTCAACGGTGCCTGTGGCCGCCGGAGTTGCCCTTTCCACCCCGTGCGACTTGGCGGCGGCATCGGCCGCGATGGAGACACTCCGGGTCTGGCCCTACATGTCCCGATTCCAGAGGGAAATCCTGCGCAAATGGAGCCTCAAAAAAGTGCAGTTTCCGGGGCTAATTCCGGAGATTAATCCCCGCTATCAGCGAACTTTTCGTCAGATCGACGACACCTTCACCGCGCCACTCCACGGGTTCGCCCATGCAGAAGCCTACTGGAAAGCGTGCTCGGCCAACGCCTTCCTACCGTCGATCCAAGTGCCCGCCCTCATCCTGAATGCAGCGGACGACCCGTTCCTGGCCCCCAGCTGTTTCCCGCACGAATTCGCCCGCCACAGCCCTTGGGTTCATTTGGAGGTTCCAAAGCACGGTGGTCATGTTGGGTTCATGGACCGCTGGGGATCCCGGCGCGATCTTTGGTCTGAGGTTCGGACTCTCGAGTTTCTGGAGCCGTTCTGCCCGATGTGAATCGGCCTCCATTCGGCGGTTGAACCGCGACGGGCCCTGCGATCGAGGGCTTGCCAATCCCTGTCCATCGTCCATCAACACGGTGTGCTTCACCGACTCGTCCTCGCGTTGTGCCTGTGGGTCAGCCCACTCCTGGCGGAAGACTGGCCCCGACTCCTGGGGCCACGGCTCAATGCGACCAGCTCCGAGAGCGGTCTGCTACCCCGCATCCCCAGCAATGGCCCGCCCGTGCGCTGGGACAAAGCCATCGGCACCGGATATGCGGCGCCGTCGATCGCCCAGGGGCGACTCTTTCTCTTTCACCGTCAGGGCAACCAAGAACTCACCGAGGCCTGGGACGCCCAAACAGGCACCCCAATTTGGAAGCACACGCAACCCAGCGCGTACCGCGACCCCTATGGCTACAACAACGGACCTCGTTGCACACCACTCCTTCATGACAACCGGGTGTACACCTTTGGGGCTGAAGGGCTTTTGAGCTGCCTCGAGGCCGAGACTGGTAAACAGCTCTGGCAGCGCAACACGGCCGCAGAATTCGAGATTCCCGGAGCCTTCTTCGGTGTCGGTAGCACCCCATTAATGGAGGGCGGGAAGCTGCTGGTCATGGTCGGCGGACAACCCAATGCCACGGTCATCGCGCTCGATCCGAAGACCGGGAAAACGCTCTGGGAATCAGTAGGCGAAAAAAATTGGACAGGCCAACCCATGCTCGGATGGCCCGGTGAGCGAACCGTTCAGTGGCGGCGCTGGGAAAAGACCGCCAGCTACGCCTCCCTGATCGCTTCAGAAATCCACGGGCGACGTGTCGTTCACGCCCTCACCCGGCAGGGACTCACGGTGCTCGATCCCAACGACGGCCAAGTACTCTTCAGCCGCTGGTTCCGCGCTCGAGCCGATGATTCCGTCAATGCCATGACCCCCTTGGTGATCGGGAACGATGTACTCATCTCC
>Ga0114977_10000297_pt1 | contig 33775 bp, 23 predicted proteins | sample S_130805_MF_Meta_FD_87026 | JGI IMG/M metagenome (GOLD analysis project Ga0114977, IMG submission 87026) | Freshwater microbial communities from Lake Simoncouche, Canada to study carbon cycling - S_130805_MF_MetaG | ecosystem: Environmental > Aquatic > Freshwater > Lake | place: Lake...
AGAGGTGACATGGGAGAGGATTCCTAAACGAGCGGCTAATCACGTTATTGTAATCAATTCTGGCGTAAAGCCTATCTTCGGGAAGACTGCGCAAGTCCCATCGGTAGGATATACTGAATTCTTCGTACACCGCTTTCCCCGAATCCACGGCGGAAACCGGCGTTAGCATCCCTCCTCATTTTCCTACCTACAAGCATCATGAAATCCTCTCTTTTACTAGCTCGCGGTACACTTGCCGTCGCCTGTCTGCTGACCTGTAACTCGAACTTGAACGTCGTGTTCGCGCAACGTTCAGGCGAATCCATCGCGTTGCCTGCTTCTGACGATGGCTTACCGGGAGCCGGTCCGATCCGACGTTACGATTGGTTCCGCAACCTTTGGAACGAGAAGCGAAAAGTTTGGGCTACGAAGACCGAAGCCGATCAAAACGCCGTCGTGTTCCTTGGCGATTCGATCACCCAAGGCTGGGGAGACGACTTAGGCAATAGCTTCCCGGGTTTGAAGGTTGCCAATCGCGGGATTAGCGGTGATACAACCCGAGGAATGCTCATCCGCTTGAACGACGATGTTCTGGCTCTTCGCCCCACGGGCGTTGTCATGCTGATGGGTACAAACGATCTCGAAGAACGTGCCGACGCGAAGACGATTGCTGGGAACATCGAATTGATTCTCGCTGCGATCTCGAAGCACAACTCGAAGATTCCTGTCACGCTCTGCCGTGTGTTTCCAGCTTCTGCATCCAAGAAGCGTCCTGCGGATCAGATCAAAGCCATCAACGCTGAGGTCGCACAGGTCGCACAGAAATTCCCGCAAGTCACCGTGCTTGACACATGGACACTCTACGCCAATGAACAAGGGGATGCGAAAGAATCCGAATTCCCAGATTTGCTCCACCCGAACCAACTTGGATATGCGAAATGGGCATCTGCCCTACGACCGATCTTGGCCACCCAAGGACTAATTGAGACCAAACCAGACGACTTTGTAGTGGAACCAGGTTTCACCCTCCTGACAAACGGCAAAGATCTCTCCGGATGGAAGCTTGCTCCGTCGAAATCCTCACCAACCGAAGAGTTGCTCGAAGGCAAATCGCGAACGACCGACGGGCGCTACGTTGCTATCAACGGTCGGATCGTTGTTACGACTCCACCAGAAGGCCGACGTATTCAGCAACTCTACACGACGCGAGAATTCGCCGGCGACTTCGTCTTGAAGCTTGAATTCCGCGCCACCCCGAATGCCGATAGCGGTGTGTTCATCCGAGAGCCACAACTCCAATGCCGCGACTACCCACTTGCAGGTCCGTATAAAGACCTCAAGCAATACCGTCCACAAGATTGGAATGAACTAGTCGTTACCGTCAAAGACAACGTTGCAGTGTGCACTTGCAACGGAGAGGTAATCGAAGCGGCGTTCAAACTACCTCCTTCTGGACCGATCGGCTTGGAAGGTGATCACGGACAGATGGAATATCGTCGAATTCGAATCTCGACATCAAAGTAGCCGTTCATGCGTAGCATTGTGCACGCAGTAATGTGTGCACGTAGCATTCTGAAAGTAGCATGGCCTTCCAGGCCGTGCGTCTAGCATTGCGCACGTAACGTCGTGCACGTAGCATTCTGAACGTAACACGGCCTTCCAGGCCGTGCGTCTAGCAATGTGTACGCATCATTCAGTACGTAACACGGCCTTCCAGCCCGTGTTACCCTATTGCTCATATGCTCACACCGTCAACAGCCGTCTTGATCCGACTTTCTTAGAAAGCTTAGATCAACACAGGCTTGTTAAGCCGACGCCGGATCGGAACGAACTGTCCGGCATGCATCATCGTGTGCGAAGCGAGCAGCACAGCAAGGCTACCGAGCGTTGGGAATTTGTTTCGCCAAGCTTCGGGGCTTGGGCGATCCAAATCTTCCTCGGTCATTTGACCGAACGTCGTCAAGATTGCTTGATCGAGCTGATTGAACAGAGCAAGGTATTCGTCTTTCGTCAGAAATCCGCTCACATCATCGCTTTGGGCCATTGCCTTGGAGTGTTGCGCATCGAATCCCTCTGGGAGCGAGGGAGCGGATCCCGGAGCGATCATGTTTAAAATCGAAGTATTGGAGCTGATCAAGTGACCGAGTTGCCACGCAATGGAGTTGCAACCCGGTCCTGGTCGCTCGAGAAGCTCTGCATCTGTCAGATCGCTGACGTAGCTCTGAAAAATCATTTGTGTGGTTTTCAACGAAGCCTTCAGGACGTCTTGTGCCTTCATCGCGTTTGCTCCAGTCGGTAGCTCAGATGGGTAGTGAGAAGATTCGGTAATCCTAGGATCGATTACCGGATCGGATAGACGAGTCAGCAAGTGTACCCGGGAAGCATGCTGCGATGAAGATGCAACATAGAAACGGTGCGGGAATCTCCCAATCGGTAAGGCTTTGTTTCTTGGTTGCTAGTTTTCGAGTGCCTAGATATTATGGCACGACTTCTTGTGTCCGAGCGTTCTTGTGCCAGAGCGGCCATTTTGTGTCAAAGCGGCGCAGTGACTCGTTCCGTTTCGATAACCCATTCCCTTTTCTTACTTGGTCGGCTTTGCGGTCACCTCTATCGGTACAGCACTCATGCGAAAAATGATGCACCTTCGCGTCGTTTCTGGAACTGGCGGAGGCCCGGAAAAGACGATCCTGAATTCACCTCGGTTCATCCGCAAGCATGGGTACGACGCGCATGTTGTTTACTTGTGCCCCCCAGATCCAGTGATCCAAGAGTCCTTGCGAACGCGCGCTGAGAAGCAGCAATGTCCGTTGACGCTTATCGAAGACCATGGCATCCGCGACTTTTCCGTGGTAAGCAAGCTGATTCAATTTTGTCGCCGGGAAAAGATCGAACTGTTTCAAGCTCACGACTACAAATCCAATGCGATTGGATTGATCGCAAGGCGATTTCATAAGATGCACATGGCCACCATGCTGCACGGCTGGACAGACACAACCGGCCGCATGCCTCTTTACATCGCAATCGATAAACGATGCTTGCCATGGTACGAAAAGCTCATCTGCGTCTCGGAAGATCTCGTGGAGGAGTGTCGCAAGCTTCGTATCCCCGACCGGAAAATTCACCTTGTTCATAACGGAATCGATCTCGCGACCTTCACGCGAACAACTCCCCGGCAGGAGGCCAAACGCGACATCGGTGCACCAATTGATGAGCCCATGATCGGGATGGTATGCAGACTATCTCCAGAGAAAGGGATCGTTGAAGCGATCGCGATGATTTCCCGGCTCAATGCATTAGGCAAACGAGTTCATTTGTGGGTTGCCGGCGATGGGCCTTATCGCCCTGAAATCGAAAAAGAGATCGCGAAACACAACCTTGCGTCACAAGTCAAACTGCTCGGACAACTCGCCGATACAAGAGGCTTTTACCAAGCCATGGATGCATTCCTCCTGAACAGTATTCGCGAAGGATTACCGAACGTCGTGTTAGAAGCGATGGCGTTGGAAGTACCAGTGGTAGCTACACGAGTTGCAGGTGTACCAAGACTGATTTATCCCGATAAGACAGGTTGGCTGATTGAACCCGGAGACCAGAATGCATTGGACAACTCAGTCCTGGAATCGATCTACGGATCGGTGACCGATGATCGCGTCGCTCAAGCGAGAAAGCTTATCGAGGACGAGTTTTCCTTTACCCAACGCATGCAGCGCGTTGCGGATATCTACGACTCGCTCTGGGCCCGCAAGTAACCACGGGGCCCGCAGTTAACCACTGGGCTCGCAAGTAACCACTGGGCTCGCAAGTAACCACTGGGCTCGCAAGTAACCACGGGGCTCGCAAGTAACCACGGGTCCCGTATATAAATGGCGGGCGTCTATGCTATTGGTATCCCAATAGCCTGAGCTCTTCGCCTGCGATCTTGTTGAATTGCTCGCGCTGGTCGTCAGTCCAATGCGAAATGCGTTGAGTGGGATCGAAATCGGTCGGCTTATCGGTACTGCGCCAGTGCAAGTCACCGCTCTTCTGCGCGGTTTGAGACCCACCAAGAATCTTCAACTCGCCGGCGCGTTGAAAGTCGTAGAGATCAACGTCGAGACCAAGCCCCTTTAGAATTGCAGTCATGCATCCTTGTTCGTCGCGCACGAGGTCTTCAAACCGGACTTTCAGCCAAGGTCGACTCGCAGCGTGCGGCGAAGACTCAAACTCTAAGATCTTGCGAGCCCGTCTTCTCCATCGCTCAGACGCTTGCTGAAAATCCCAACCGAATGATTTCATACCCGACTCGACCACGCAACGCCCATCGCGGATAAGGACGATCGGAATCGCGTTGGGGAACAGTTCGAAGAAGTTATCTAAACCTTCTACGCTGGGCGTTTTTGTAATGAAACGTCTCGTTGAGGACTCGGAGGAATCCCCACGCGTTTGCTTCATAAGAAAATTCTCAAGCACCACTCCGAAGGAACGCAACAACTCCGCGCGCGTGCCAACTTGCTCATCCACTTTCCATTTCGGATTCCACGACCCAAAGAGAGACTGCACATACGAGTGCAGATGATGGGAGTGGTGTAGGACGAAGTCCTCCCAAATGGGGGAGAGCCCGACACACTGCGGGTGCAGTCGAAGCAATTGGTAGAGGTGATTTGTTCCGCTGCGGTAATCGATCCCGAGGATAAAACAAAGCTCGCGATCCCCCGTTGGCGATTTATGACTTGCTGGTAACACGAGACAATTCGTCGTTTGAGTATATAAGGGTAGGATTTGGGCGGACTTGGCGATTGCCTATGGGTTATCCCGAAGGGGGCGAACTATGCTAATCAAACAGCAGATTTTATCCGAATGTATGGGAGAATTCCCAAGCTTCGACTACCATACTCTCTCCGGAGTAGGGATTATAGACAACGTTGGTGTGTGGACTGAAGTTTTTGGCAAGAATACCCCGATTGCCCAGGACTTGCCAAGTCAACAAAACTACAACACGATTTGTTTCTTTTCAAAAGTCGACAGAGCATTTGACAACGCATTTGATCGGGTAGTAGAGCAGATGCACTTGGATTCAACTGACGGAACACAAGCTTTCACCGCGGAAACAGGCACCGCGGAAACAGACAACGCGCAAGCAAACACAGCGCAATCTGACACAGCGCAAACACATGCTGCCCGGAGCTTCGAGTGCCGGCTTCTACTGGCATGCTGTCGAACCACCCCTGCCCAAGGCTCCTTGGAACGATTGCTGAGTGGACAACGTTCGCAACAGCAGCCAACAGATCAGCAGTTCACCGTTCCCCAGGATGAATCGCAAATTGACTGGGAGCTGCTTCTTCGCCTTGCTGCCAAGCACAGGCTTCTACCGTTACTGAATCTGCATGCTAAAGCCTACTTCGCTGGCATTGCCCCGAAAAGCTGGATGCGACGCTTGGAAAATCGAGTACAAACAAATGCTGAACGATGCAATCGGCTTGCGGCCGAGATGGTGATCATTCAGCAGCAGCTTGCAAATCACAGGATTGACTCCATCGCTTTCAAAGGGACCGTTTTATCGGAATACATCTACGGTGATATTGGACTACGGCAAGGTTGGGACATTGACTTGTTGATTCGTCAAAAACAGGCTCCTAGCGCGATTGAAGTATTTTCTAACATGGGATATCGCATAGTGAAGCGATACGACCAAGCGGTAGATTTGGTACATAACGATACGGGTATCCCTATCGATCTTCACTGGGGCTTGGTACCGAAATATTTTCCATACCAAGAGAGAGTCGATTTGATTTTCGAGCGTGCGATTCGATGGCAAACCGGCTGCGGTGAGGTATCGATGATGTGTGACGAAGATCTTGCTGCGGTCTTATGTCTGCAGATTGCAAAAGACGCATGGGAGCGTCGGCAGCGAATCCCGTACTTCTTCAAAATCGTGGATCTATCGGAGTTCATTCAACGTACTTCGAATCGCGACGAAGATCCTTTGGATTGGAGTCGAGTACGAACGCGTGCGGAAGATCACGGATGGTTAGGCATTATGGAGTTAGCACTTGGCAGCGTTGCTTATTGGTTAGGTGTAAGGATTCCAGAGAGCGAGAGAATTCTGCGCAGGAAATCACCGGTGAGCGAAGGACTCATCGAAAACCTGGGATTGGGGGTCTTTAACGCTACCGATGAAGTCATAGAGCAAGGGCCAAGCATTTGGTTGGAATTGCAGCGACGGTGGCGCCAGGGTTTGTTTTTTATGCGGATCCGCGAACGGCATTCGGACAAGCTTCGTTATTTGGCCAACGCCGTTTATCATGGCGTTCCAGAAGTACTTTTAGGTAATCATCGCAATCGCAGTTTAGCGCAATCGCCTGGGATCGAAAGCAAGTCGGGAGAAGTGAAGGCATGATTTCCGGCAAGGAATTTCGTAAACAGTTAGGAGTTCATCGCTGGGCATATGGTGTCTTGTGGCGAGTCAATCGCTTTTACACATTAGGTCTCATTTTATGCGGTTTCCTAGCAGGCATGACCCCGGTCTTGCTGTTCATGAGTTTACGAGGACTGATCGACGACCAGTTGAGCAATCAAGGCAAGGGGGTTCAGAATTGGTTGTTTCTGCTGATGTGGGTGGGGATCGCTGAAGCAGTGGTAGGTCTTGCACACAAATTGTTCCGTAACTTGTTGCGCGAGAGAGCATTGGTCGAAATCAACGAATTGATTCTACGCAGGTCACTTCTGCGTCCGGTTTCGTTCTTTGAGCAAAGCAAATCGGTGAATCAACTCGAGAAAATCAAATCGAACAGCGCAGAGCGTTTGGTCGAGTTGGTAGGAAGAAATTCTCAGATCATCGCATCACTGATTCAAATCGTCACGATCTCCGTGATGTTAGCGCGTATTGAGCCATTGATTCTTGTGGTAGTCCCTCCCTGCTTTCTTCCTTATCTCTGGTTTCAGTTACGGCTTGGCTCCAAGATGTCGGAAGATATTCAAGAGCGCGCTAAAGATCGCAGGCGAATCGGGTATTTCGTCGGATTGCTTACACTACCGCAAAGTGTTGCAGAAACACGACTCTTAGGGATCTCCGATCACTTGATCTCACAATTTCGAGCAGCTTTGTCGACCAAGCGAGACGAGGAAGCGCAAAAGGACTTTAAGCAGTTTATTGGGGGTTCATTATTTTCTATCCTGTGCACAATCCTGTTTGTAGGGTTGATCTACCGCATGCTTATGCGACCCGGAGGGGCAACCGTTGGCTTGGGTAGCATTGTATTTTTCGCAGCCTCTTCCATTCGATTGCGAAAGTCGCTTGAAGACGCCACACATTCCCTCGCAGCGATCGCGGATCATCAAGTCTATGCGGCTTCTTTGAAGCAATTCATCGACGGTAAGGATGACGAAACGCCTATCGCTAAAACACCGTTAGAAACCGCAGACGGAATACGGACGGAAACAACGGAACAAGCCGCGAGCTTTCGGTCCGAGATTTGTTTTGAGAACGTTTCATTTCGATACGACGGCCAAGAGCATCTTGCATTGTCGGACGTTTCCTTCACGATCCATCCGGGAGAAACCATTGCGATTGTCGGAGAGAACGGTTCAGGGAAGTCCACACTGGTCAAACTGATCGCAGGAATCTACAAACCGGAATCGGGAACGATTCGAATAGACGGACGCTCCCTCGCCGATCACGACATGGACGATTTGTATCAAAAGATCGCTTTTGTGTTTCAAGACTTCGGTAGGTACAACGTGACGCTCCTCGAGAATGTCGCTTATGGGAACTGGGCAAAATACTCGAAAGAATCCGAAGCCGACCTTGTAGCAGAACTACAACCTTCGATCGCTCGTGTTGGGTTAGAAAAAGAGTTAACGAAAATGCCTAAAGGACTTCAAACCGTACTGGGGCGAACCTTTGGCGAATACGAACCATCGGGTGGAGTCTGGCAAAAGATCGCATTAGCACGTGCCTTTGCCAAAAAGGCACCGATCTTGATTATGGACGAGCCATCTTCTGCTATCGATGCTCGAGCTGAATTCGAGTTGTTTGGGCGAATCAGCGATCTTTCGGAAGGACGAACCACAGTCCTAATTTCCCACCGATTCTCGACCGTCTCGATGGCGACCCGAATCTTCGTGATTGACCGAGGACGGTTGGTTGAAGAAGGCACCCACGCAGACTTGATGAAGCTCAATGGGCGATACGCCATGCTTTACAACTATCACAAGAAGCTCCACGGCGAAGGGGGCGTAAATGATTGATGTATTGATATTGTACGACGTCGACGGTTGGGCTTACCATTTTCGCGCACTGGCTTTGCAACGCTACTGCCCCGAAGGATTCCGGGTGCGTATTGCTGCAATGGACGCGGGCTCAAGTGCACTTGAGCCTATTCCAACAGGCTCTATTTCAACGGAGTCGAAAGAAGAGAAATCGCCTAGAGAGCGACTCGAGGAGATATTCGGAACTGATGCGCCCCCAGATGTGGTTCTAACCCTTTGCTCATTCCTTGCGAAACCCGTTCGCCGATTTCTCGACGAGATGGGCTGGGACTCCAAAGTGATTGTCTCCAGCAACAACGGCTGGCCGAGGCGTTTCGAACAATTCCAAACCCTCTTTAAGCAAGCAGACTGGGTAGTACTTAACAATCAAGAGTACTGGGAGAAAGCAGAACGTCCTGCGCGATGCTCCGCGATTTCAAACGGCGTGGACTTGACCAAGTTTTACTTAGAGAAGCCAATTTCCAATCGAGCATCGAAAGTTATCTGGTGCGGCTCACAACTGCACCGAGACATCAAGGGATACGACGAATTCGTTGTACCCATTTTCGAGGAACTGCAACGAGAAGGTATCGAGTGCGAAGCGTTGTTGGTCGATTCGCGAGGAAGCGATCGGTTGACTCGAGATCAGATGCGAAGCTGGTACAACAGTGCAACTGTTTTTGTATGTACAAGCGATACCGAAGGCACACCCAACCCTGCATTGGAAGCCGCCGCTTGTGGATGCACTGTCGTAACGACGAGAGTCGGAAACATGCCTGAGTTGATCAAGCATGGCGTCAACGGGATCTTCGTTGAACGCAACCTCAACAGTATTCTCGATGGTATCCGATCAGCGGTCGCTAATAGCGTGCCGCTTGCTAGCGAACTGTTTCGCGATATTCAAAGCTGGTGTTGGAGCACTCGATCAAAGGAGTACTTCCGGTTGTTTGCTGAACTGGCCTGCAATCAACAAACTTCATCGAAACACGCACAAATCAAATCGCTGTCCGCCATCGATTCTCCCACCTCCTGCAATTCACTAAGTGAAGATGTCACCGTTTTTGTTTCGACCGTAAACAGCGACAGCTTTCAAGAGTGCATGAAGCATTTATCGATGCAAGACACAAGGTTCCATTTAGAAGTCATCGAGAATGTTGCACCTATGTCAGCGGCTTTTCAAAGAATGCTCGATCGCTGCCAGACGCCGTACTACGTCCAAGTTGACGAAGACATGCTGCTCAGGCCATGGGCTATTCGAAGACTGCACGAACGCATTGCACAGAGCCCTTCCGACCAAGCTTTTGCAGTGGAATGGTTGTGGGACTCGCATTTGAATCGTCCGATCCAAGGGGTCAAAATTTATCGGCATGCAATCGTCAAGAAGTTTCCTTATCGCGACGTTCAGTCTTGCGAAAAGGATCAGCTCGCAAGGATCCAGGAAGCCGGCTATAGCTTCGGTCGCCCCGTGGAAGCGGAGCTTGACGAACACAGCCCCGAGATATTTGGGAATCACGGAGTTCACTTCCATCCGGAATCGGTCTACGAACGCTACTTTACCTTGATGCAGAAGAAGCGCAAGGACCCGAAAAAATTCCGTTGGCTCGATCGCCACTTTGACGAGTTTTTCCAACGCTTTCGTTCTGAACCAACAGAGTTCAACTTGATGGCAATCATGGGCATCCTCGCAGGCCATTTGCAGGAATCACCCACCACCGGCGAGAAGGATTTCCGCGAGTACAGTTCCTTGCCTGGCTTACAGCTCGCGAAAGAGTTTTTTGCTCAATGCAAAAGCTCACCGCATACGTCCAGCAATGATCAGCCTCAACCATGAAAAATCAAGCAAGCGAGACCGTCGCTTTCAAATACCGGTTTTTTGGTTTCGATGAACACCGTTTCGATGAACACCGTTGCGATTTCGAAACGCCGTATTGTTGGTAGCAATTAGTAATGGCAGATGAATTGGAGAATGGTGTGAACAGTCCGTGCGTAAGCGTCGTCGTTCCGGTGAAGAATGGGGAAGCCACCATTGAGCGATGCTTGGAAGCTATCGTAAACCAGCAGTTTGACGGTAGAGATTTTGAAGTCATCCTCGTCGATAATGGTTCGACTGACCAGACGCTTAAGATCGTCTCCGAACGATTTCCTCAAGTGAAGATCTTGTGCGAAAGCCGACCTGGAGTCTCCTATGCGAGGAATTTAGCTATCCAGGAAGCAAAAGGGACTTGGATTGCTTTTACCGACGCCGATTGCGTACCGACTGCGACATGGATCAAGTCCTTGGTGAACCGCGCTGAAGAATGCCAAGGAGTTTCGTTTGTAGGTGGAGCTATTCGTGCGCTGCTTCCAACGACCGCTATCGGCTTATTCAACGAGAACTTGTTCGATCAACAGAGAAGTATCGAAGCAGAGAAACCGCCTTCGTTTATCTCCGCGAACTTGATCGCTCGACGAGACGACTTGATCCGATTCGGTATGTTCAATCCCAATTATCCACGCGGTCAAGATACTGAGTTTGCTTGGCGCAGTTACTTCAAGCACGGTGCCAAGTTCGCTTTTGCCGGCGATGCTGTCGTCGAACATGCGAATGAATCGACATGGAGTGGATTGATCAAGAAGGCTTGGCAGCACGGTAGTGGATCAGCTCGATTGATCAGTGAATATCAAGAGGAATTGAAGATCAATCCCGAAAAGCGTTGTGGCGAGACCAAGTTCCGCAAGGAGTTCATTCGAGCTGGATTGGCGAACGTCAAAAGCCTCCTTTTGTTTCAACGCGGGGAACTCAGGACAAAGGCAAGAGACAGGTTTTACTTTGCAGTCTTTCGTTTCGTACGCCATCTGTCGTACGTGCATCACTTTCGAAAGCTACCGAAGGCTCAGCCTATTCCCACACAGCATTCCAACCCAGCAAAGCAGGTCGAATCATGAGCAAGCCTATTTATTCAGCTACGATTGTGATGCCTCTAAAGACTCAGCGCGATAGCTGGCTGGAAGAGTCTGTAACGTCCGCTGTGATGCAGACAGCACTTTGTGAAGTCTTGGTAATCACTTCTGAATTGACACCGCAATCAAACCTCGATGTCTTATCGAAGATGGCGAGAGACCATTCGAATCTAAAGGTACTGCCTCGCCCTAGCGGGGCTCAATTTGCCGGAGCGATCAACTTCGGATTTGAATCTGCCACCTGCGATCGAGTTTGCTTGCTACTAACCGATGACATCTTGGATCTCTCGACCGTCGCAACTTGCCTTCCCTTCGATGCAGATATTGTGGCCACTGCGCGTTGCGGAATGAATGAGGATATGACACAGAGATTGTGGGAAGGCAAAGCCGATCCGGTAAGATATCAAAAGCTCAAGACGATCGAACAACGAGCTAGCTACATCGGTCACTTCATGTTGCTCAATCGCGCATTGGTTCTCAAGATCGGTGGCGTCGACCCGAACATCGGGCTGACAGGTGCGGATGACTACGACATGGTTTGGACCTTGCTAGAAGCTGGTGCGAGCGTCAAGTTGATTCCAGATTTTCTGTACATCATGCGTGATCACCACGAGACCCGTTTAACCATGCGCGATCAAAACGCCCAAGTCGCTGATTTGCGGAAAATTCTCGCGAAGCATGGTATTTGCGACGATGAAATAGAGCAATTGGTTGAAGTAAAGAAGAAATGGTACGGAACGCCTGGATACGTTGCGATCCAAGACCCCAACTGGTATGTGCATCGTGGAAACCCTCAAAAAGACACCTGCAACGTGGTAACCGACCATCAGGATGATTCAGAGAGGAACGCGTGAGAGAAGAGACAAACATCCCATCGAAAAATGATCCGATGGATTCGCCATGTACCTTGAACCAATCAGAAATTGTTCAATTCCTCTTAGGGATGGGTATTGAAGTATTGAAGCTCGAAGATGTGAAGGTCGAATGGAGTCACGGTAAGCATCGAGCACCCCTGCACGTATGGACTAAGAAACACGGGGAATTGAAAGTACGAAAATTCCCTACAGAACATGACTTGTCAACCTACTTTGATTTAAGGCAATCGGTGCAAGGGTTTCCGATGCCTGACATTGTTGCTAGAAGCTCGCAGCATATCGCAGAGAAATGGATACAGGGTCAAACATTAGACCGACGCGATGTAGATCATCAACTGCTCTATGAACTTGGCGAAATGTTTGGTGCACTTGCTGTACAACATTGCTCTCTGCAGAACGAGGAGGAAAAGTGGCGTTCAGCAACTTCCCTCGAAAGTAAATTAGTAGCCAACCTCGATGAATTGCATGCAACAGGGTGCTTTGATCTAGCAACGCGCAACCGTTTGCTCGAGCGTGCGCGATCAAACATGCCAACGCTCGTGGAATCTGGTTTTGTTCATTTGGATATCCAGCCACAAAACATCATCATCTCGGAGCATGGACCTTGCGTGATCGACAACGAAGCGTTGTGCATCGGGCCGTTGGACTTGGGGCTAGCTCGCATCTGGGGACTTTGGCCAATGTCTCCTTTACAACGCGGACGATTCTTGGATGGTTACAGCAACCATCGATCAGCAAAAAGTTTCATCCTTCATGAACTGTTCTGGGCGATCTATTCACTCTCAGGTTCCTTACTTCATCGCTTCAGAAACCACTTGCCATTCCAGAATTATTCGGATGCGTTGATAGAGATTTCCGAAGGCGAACTGCCATTCACTTGGTCTGAATCCAAGCGAACGAAAATGAAAGTCCTGGGTAACCGACCAATTCGATTGGCCTTCTTGGTGGACTATCTTGCGATAGGTGGGCAAGAGAGAGTTTGCTATGAGTTGCTCCGAGCGCTCGATCAGCGATCTTTTCGCCCTTACCTCTTCGCGTTTCGCGGAGGAGCGATGGTACCGCTGTTTCGGGAGTTAGGGATACCGATGATGATTGGATCAGATCGCGATCCGCTGGCTGTTAAAGAATGGACGCCACTCGATGCGAAAGAAAAAGCGGATTACGACGAGCGACTGACGCAAGCACTGAAAGATAACCAAATCGATGCGACAATGGTTTTTTCCTGGAAAACCGCACCCACCGTTCTAAAAAACGCAGGTATTCCCGTTTCCATCGACAAACTAGATGGACCGGCATTGATCGGCAAGGTGAAGGACAAAAGCGGATTCCGATGGATTGTTGCGGAGTCCGAGACTCTCCGAAGGCAGGTCGCAAGCCGGCAAAAGGAATACGGATTCTCAGACTCGAATTTAGCCACAATCCATTCTTGCATCGATCTAAAATCTTTCGACCCGACACGCTGGGATCGCGACAAGGAACGTGAAAAACTCGGATTGGATCAAAATGCGTTCGTCGTGGGATTTATCGGGAGATTGATGGAAGGCAAAAATATCGACTTCTTAGTTCGCGCTTTCGCAAAAGCGATGCCACGGCTAAAGCAGAGTTCGCAACGCTGCGTGTTGCTCATATGCGGTCCCGATGTCGGGGCACTTCCTCGGATACTTGCCGAAGTACAAAATCATTCTTTACAAGAACACTTTTGCTACGTTCCACCAACGGAGAACGTAGCGAAAGTGATGTGCACACTCGACGCATTTGCAATGTCCTCGCTGAGTGAGGGTTTGCCAACGGTGATTTTGGAAGCCATGGCTATGGGGCTGCCGATCATTTCGACAGCTACAGGATCTATCCCCGAAGTCGTATACGAGAACGGACTTATCTGTGACTTGGGGGACCTCGAAAGCTTCTCAAACTACATTGTGCAACTCGCACGATTTCCAGAGAAACGCCAACGCATGGGTGAGTTGAGCAGGCGGATTGCAGCGAGGTTTACAAGCCGCCATGCAATCGGACGCTACGAAGAGCTACTGATCGATGGGCTCGTCGAGTTGCAAGTCGATGTCGCCAGGAAACTATCGGCGAGTTCGCCTGCTCAGTAATCAGCGTCGAGCATCTGCTTTAACGCATGAGTCGGGATAAGCTTTCCAGATTGCACTTTGATTTCTAAAGCTACCAGCGAATTCGCGAGCGATTCGAGTCCTTGAGCGTAAGTAGTCGGCAAGTTGCAGTTTGGCGTGAAGACCGTTGATTTAATGGGAAAGATATTCTCCTGGAGTCGTTCGCAAGTCTCACTGGTGGAGAGTCGCTGAACTTGAAATCCAGCCGATGTTTGAAGCGATCCATCGGAATCGATGATTTGAGGGAAAAGAGCAAGCCGAATCGGTGCATGAAGTGTCGAACTCGAGCCGGTCAAATGAAGAAATTGACGGGTGCTCAAGGATAAATCACCAAGCGTATTAGAGGTAGCGTTAGCGGTGTTCCGCATTGCTTCATCAAGCGTTTGTCGCGCACGCCAATGGCCAACCGCCCAAGGATCCCTGTCGCCACTCGATGCCGACCGTTCCATCGAAGATTGCAACAGCGATATGCTTCCATGGCGAACATTAACCACTCCCGGAATTCCATGAACAACCGGGGTGGGAGTCACACTTCCGTCGACAAAGACCCGGTCGTTTGAAATAAAGCTGCATGCAACATGAGAAAGCAGTTGCAATGAAAGAGTCGTTTTCCCAGCGCGTCGCTCACCCAGAATAAGGATCGCTTGCTGGTCGTACGCAACGGCCGCTGCATGGAGAGGAAGCCAGTTCGTAAGGCACATCTGCGCACTTGCGATTTCCCGCATGATTCGCAACACAGCGATCCTCGCGCTCGGTTGCGATTCTTTTGCCAAGACCAAGATCCTGTAAGCTTTATACTGACCGAACGGTTGAAGCTGACTACGGTCATTGCTCGCAGGTACATTTCGATTCGCTTCGAGCGAATCAGGGACGATTCGGTAGAAGAGATCGAGTTCAGAATCATAAACGCTGCAGCGATCTACTGTATGAGCAAACGAGTGGTTTATGTTTCCATGCATGCTAAAGCACTCGACCGGAATACTAAACTCACCGATTCTTCTCCGGAAATCCGCATGAAGGGCGTTATCGCGAATCAACTCGATTGCATAAGCAGACGAATCGTGTCTCGGGGATACTGAAAATGAGCTTGCTCCATTCTGTGCGGTAGACACACTCGCGTTTGCCGATGCGCCCAACTCGACTGCGCCCCCTATGTTTTCCTCAATCCATTGAACATCATTCCCATCGAGAGCATAAACAGCGAAGGATACGAGAGGAAGTTTGACTACTACCGGATTCGTACTAAAACCGTTAGAACCGGAAGTCCATGGTCGTAAAGCGTCATCAAGGGGGTAAGGCATCAACAGTTCGTTTGAAAAAGCAAGTGCTGCGAAGATTCGACTCGACAATCAACGTCTTATCGCAAAAGATTATGGCTTGAACATTGAAGATTGTCATCCGAGATAATTTTAGATAAGGAAGTAGAATGCCAGAGGTGCGGCCCAAAGAGTTATGGATCTTCGTAAGCGCAAACTGCTTTATTGAGAATGAGGTGACTCGTGTTTGCGATGTATTTCGAAGAGCATCGGCTTGCGGGTTCTCCCGGGTGATCCTACACGACGCAAAGTTCGCTCGATTGGACAAAGTCCCTAAGTGCTATTTCGGAAACCTACAGACACTTCGAGAAACCGCTTCGTCAAACGGCCTCAAAATCCTCCCCTCAACTTGCCCTATCGGTTATTCCAACAGCTTTTTGACACGATACCCAAATCTAGCCGAAGGGTTACCGGTCCGCAGCGCAATCTTCAAGATCGATGGCTCCCTAGCACAAATCCAACCGACCGTTGTGTGGGACTCCGATCAACCACAATCTGCAAAACCGAAAATGCACTTAGACCCGGCGGTACGGTGGCATGAAGGGGAGCTTACCTATTGCATCCAACCCAAAGAGCGGGCACGAATGCGAATGCGCGTTGCAGTTCGTCCCTTTCAGCATTATCAGTTGACACTGCAAATAAAAACCGATGAACTCCGAGGACAAGTGCAAGTTCAACCGATGGGTGTCCCTCGTGGTACGAACGGGAATGAACAACCAGGAAGACGACTTTGTTATACCGACTTGGCGGTGGCAAGTTCGCAGGACTGGACCACCTACAAACTCACGTTCAATTCCCTAGACCACTCGATGATTGACTTGCTCATTGGATCGTGGGGTGCGGAGCATGGAAGCTATTCGATACGAGGGATCAAGCTTGAATCGTGCGGCGCTGTCAACTTACTTCGCTCAGAGACCGCACCGATAGAGGTAAAGCTGGTCAATCCACGCGGAGGCCCACATGGAGACCCAGGTGGAGATCTGGGTGGAGATCCGGTGCAACTGATGGAAGGGATTGATTTCGAGACGTGGGAAGACCCATTATTAGGTAACGATCCGGTTGCCGGATCGTTTGGTCCCTGGCATCCATCCCCTCCAATTCGACTAAAACGGGATTTCCCAAACGCATCTCACTTAGAAGTCTCTTACTACCACACCCATGTCATCGGTCCAGACCAAGTCTGCGCAGCATTGGGAAATTCACGATTTGTCGAGTTGCTAAAAGATCACATTCGCAGGGTTGCAGTTCAGTTTCCAAACTGCGATTGGATGATGAATCATGACGAAGTCCGGTTGCTAGGTTGGATGCCCACGAACATCCCGGAACTTGGTCCTTCGCCCACCAGCGAGCAAATTCTGACTCACAATGTTGAGACCTGCCAACAGAGCATTAAGAGTGTGGCACCGCAAGCCGACCTGTGGGTATGGTCGGACATGTTTGATCCATACCACAATGCGATCGATCAGTACTACTTAGTCCGTGACTCCCTCGCTCATCTGCAACTCCCAAGAAGCATTGGGATAGTTAATTGGAACGAAGGAAAAAAAGCTCAGAGCCTTCAGTATTTTGCCGAGCGTGGACACCGGCAAGCCATCGGTGCCTACTACGATCAACCTTTGGAACAAACAAAGCAATGGCTTGATTGCATTACTACCAACAACATCCACGGTGTCGATGCATTTCTGTATACGACTTGGAAGAAGGACTACAAAGAACTCGAATCGTTTTCAGACCTTGTACGATCTCACCCTTGGTTTGAATGCTAACCATCTGAATGCTAACCGTCTAAATGCTAACCGTCTAAATGTTAACCATTCAAATGGTAAGCATTTGAATGGTGAGCAGGGTCGAAACCTACTCCACCCCAAGGGTCGCTTCTGCATCCGTCGGGGGTTTAGATTCTGTAAAAGGTACTCTGGGGCGAACCGATTGGTTCGTCGGATCTGGCACGCGGAGGAATCGCCAGACAATCAGCCACAGCAAGGCGATCGCAAGAAGAAAAGCGCTGATTGCAACAAGAAATAACTTGGCAAGCTTCTGTCCCATCGTAGCGACAGGAACGGTAATCGAATCTGCCGGGACTTGGACTAGTAGAAGCAATGAAGTCGACTGCTTGCGTTCGAACTCATCGGATCCGCGTCGCGCGATTTCGACTTTCTCCAACGCTGCGATCCATTCTCCTCGATATGCAGAACCTCGCGGATCTGAAGAAATAGGATCGATGTATCGGTAAGTCCCTGTCTCTTTGAGCTTACGCAACATCGTCTCATCGATTTGAAATCGAAGATCGACATTGGGTTCGTTTGAAACAGGCGCATTTGACGCCAACACCGTGGAATTCGCAGGGCTGGGCGTCGATGAACCGAGTGTCGAACTGATCGACGAGAAGAAAGGGTGTTGCAGGATCGTTCCTTCGCGCTCTCCTTCGTGGCCGTCGATCAGAACAGCGAAACCCGAGAACTGGCGATTCTCGGCTCGATAATCGGGATCTGCGGACCGTTCGGCAGCTTCCTGCTTCTGGCTTTCGGAAGCGAGTAGTTCAAGATCGCCGATGTTGATGGTCAAGACCAACACACCTTCGGTGGTCTTTTCGGTCTTCTCGTTTATTTTCCGTTTCACCGAAACCGGAGTAGAGACAGCGATCTTCCATCGATTCGTCGTCGTGGACTTGAATGGAACACTGAGGTGAGTTGAGTTGGTGCGCTGGATATTGCGACGCGGAGTGCTGGGACTTAAATCGCGGGACTGCCCCGAGAAATAACTGCGATAAGCGAAGTTCTCACCGATGGGTGCTGAAGATGGATCGCTGGCGAAAGCGGCGGCAAGCATCGTCCCGTAGCGATCGGTAAGGAACAAACTATCGAAGCGAGTAGCGCGAGCCGCACCGCTGCGCGACCGGATAAAATCCAGGCGACTTGAGAGCATAGACTCCAGCTCACTTCTCGCTGGAAGATCGATCAGTGTAGCTCGACTCTCCGCGGGAGGGTTTTGATCGGTTGCAAGAGACTGAAGCAATTCGGTGCCGGCTGAGTCGACACACTCGACGAATTTCTCTTCAAGCGAACTGCGTCGTGCTTCGTCTTCAACAAGACCAAAAAGCTGCGTGATTTCCGATTCAAGCGTTCCTGCGGCGGACTGTGCAGCGAAAAAGTTACTTTGTAGCGCACCTTCTCGAAGCTCGTTCGACAGATCGCTTTCCGCAACAGAGACCGCTCGCCAAAAGAACCACCCCATGATGGTAGCTAGGAGCAACGGTCCGAGGATTCCTAAGATCATCAAAGGTCGCCGTAAGCGACTCACATGCCGACGTTCTAAGGCCGCGAGAACTTGTTGGACGTTATCAAAACGATCATCGGGTTTCTTCGCAATGCAACGATCGATGATCGAAGAGAGCCCTCGATCGATGCCGCCGACACGATAGTGCGCACGTGGATACGGACTCTTGTGAATGGTATCCCGATAACGCTTCAGTCGCTCCGATAAGCTCGTTGCAGTATCGAGTGTCGTCACCGTTTCAGGAGTTCGGTACGGAGGCGTTCCGACCAACATGCAATAGAGAATCGCTCCAAGGGCGTAAACGTCCCATCGAGCATCGGGGACCGCATTAAGGTCAGCTTGCTCGGGCGCCATGAAAAACAGTGTACCCAGCGAAGGCGTTTGCTCGTTAGAGAGTCGACTTTGGCCAAAGTCCGCGATACGGGGCTGCATGTCTTGGTCGAGCAACACGTTCGCCGGCTTTAGATCGCAGTGCAATACCCCCTTACCATGCGAGTGATTCAAACCCATCGCGATACCGGTAAAGAGCTCGACGGCTCGCGTCACCGGTAAAGCACCTCGGTTGCGAATCAGATCGTCAAGCGAGCCGTTTTCCAAGTACTCCATCACGTAGTACGGAGGCTCGGAATCCCACCCCACCTCGAGAACTTGTACGATCGCACGGTTGCCCGACATCGAGACCAAGTTTCTCACTTCGCGAGTCAGCAACGACCAATTGACCCCGGCGCGGTGCAGATAGAATTTGACCGCTACTGTGCGACCTGTATTTAAATTGGTCGCAATCCAAACTTGTCCGTACGCCCCCTGACCAAGCAATCGTTCCATCCGATAGCCGGGGACTTGAGAAGGGGGCACCGTTGCGCGGAGACTGAGTTCCTCCGCGCGCATCTGCTCGCCAACCGACTGATTTAATGTTTGATTGAGGGTCATACCAATACTGTAAACGGACGAATGCTGCGTCTGGTTTAAGCTTAAACCCAACCAGAGTGCTAGACCAAGCGCAATCCTATTAGAATTGCTTAATGTCGCTCCAGGAAGTCGTTTTTTCGTTACACTGGTATTTCTTCTTTTTTGGTGGTTGGTAGCAAAATCGCGTTGGGTGACGGGCATTCGAGGGAGAGAGCGGAATGAAAAGTACCATTTGCGGCAAAGGGCTGGTTCTCAGTACAGGGATTGTTCCCAATACAAGGATGGCTCCCGTTATCAGGCTTGCTAAGCGATTTGTGTTTCTGAGCTTGGCACTCGCCGGGAGTTTCTCAGCGCAGACCGAATGGGCTGTTGGTCAGGAGCCATGGGGACATTGGCGGGGTCCGACCGGAAACGGGGCAAGCAATTCAGCCAAGCCCCCTCGTGACTTTGGATTAACGAAGAATATGCGTTGGAAGCGGGAGATACCCGGGGTGGGCTCCGGCTCGCCGGTTGTCTGGGGCGACCGAGTCTTTCTCACCAGTGCTGTACCAACGGGCAAGAGCAATGAGTGGTCGTTCAATGTATATGCATTGGATCGCAAGACCGGTGAAATTCGATGGGAGAAAACTGCTGTAGTTGCCAAACCCCACGAAGGAACACACGAGACCAACGGGTTTGCTTCCGCCTCGGCTTGTACCGATGGAGAGATGGTTTACGCATCGTTCGGCTCGCGAGGCATTTTTGCCTTCAGCTTCGATGGAAACCTAATCTGGGAAAAAGACTTGGGTGACATGACCATCCGCAATGGGTTTGGCGAAGGTAGCTCGCCGACGATCGCTGGAGACATGTTGCTGGTGCCTTGGGATCACGAAGGCCCATCGCGATTAGTCGCATTGGACAAGAAGACTGGCGAAGTACGTTGGGAGACAAAGCGGCAGGAGCCAACATGCTGGGCGACCCCTTTGGTGATAAAAGATAACAAAGGTGCATCGCAGGTCGTCATGAACGGGCAGAACGCCGCGCGTGGATACGACTTGGCGACAGGCAAAGAACTTTGGTATTGCGCAGGTCAAACGCAGAGACCTTGCGCGTCGGCGGTCGCTCAAGATGGCGTCGCTTATGTAGCTAGTGGATTTCGCGGTTCGTTCATCGGCGCTTTTGACATCAACGGCCGAGGGAACCTGGAAGGAACATCGAGCGTGCAGTGGACTCAGAACCGAGACACCCCCGATGTCGCTTCTCCGTTGCTGACCAACGGACGGCTTTACTACTACAAAGAGAAAACCGGTTTGCTTACCTGCGTCGAAGCGAAGACAGGCAAGACCTTATTCTCGGCGAGTCGCGTTCCGGCTGTGATGCGAACCTATGCGTCGGCAGTTGCTGCCGACGGCAAGATCTACCTTACAGATCGAGGTGGCACGATTGTGGTGATTGAAGATGCTCCGGAACTGAAGGTCCTCTCGACAGCAGATTTAGGTGAAGGGGTAGACGCAACGCCAGCCTTGAGCGGCTCGGACCTAGTGGTGCGTGGAGAGAAACACGTGTTTTGTTTCTCGGAATAGAACCACTTACAACACAAACAAGCGAACGCATACAGCGATTTGAGAAGAGGAGTTGAAACATGGATAGGAAGCAAGCGAGCGATTTCGATCCGAGAGCCCTAGTAGCTTACGATGACTTCGCACATGGTCGGATTTCAAGGCGAGAGTTTGCGACCCGATTAGCTGGGCTAGCGGGCGCGGGACTGACAGCCGAAGCGTTGATCGAAGCGCTGACCCCTAATTACGCTTGGGCACAGCAAGTCTCGCCCGATGATCCGAGGATTGTTCAAGAAGCGTTTGAATACAACTCGGAAAAAGGTGGTGGCAAGATTCGCGGTGTATTGGCTTATCCAAAGCAAATGCCTGGCGAGGAAGCTGCGGGAAAGAAGTATCCGGCGGTCTTGGTGATCCACGAGAACCGGGGGCTTAACCCCTACATCGCCGACGTCGCCAGAAGGCTTGCGACCGCCGGTTTCCTTGCATTAGCTCCTGATGCCTTGAGTCCGCTAGGTGGTTACCCAGGAAACGATGACGAGGGGCGAACCATGCAAGCGAAGCGTAAGCCTGAAGAGATGTTCGAAGACTTTCATGCGGCGGTGTTGGAACTGGCTAAACATCCTCGATCGAATGGGAATGTTGGTGCAGTTGGATTCTGCTATGGTGGTGGAGTTGTCAATCAGCTTGCGGTACGGCTGCCCGACGTATTGAAAGCGGGCGTACCCTATTACGGCAGGCAAGCATCGGTAGAAGACGTGCCGAAGATTCAAACTCCATTGCTATTGCAGTATGCGGAGCTCGATACACGCATCAACGAAGGCTGGCCGGCTTATGAAGCTGCACTGCGCGCGCAGGGCAAGCGTTATGAAGCGTACATCTACCCTGGTGTGAATCATGGATTTCACAATGACTCGACTCCTCGCTACGATGAAGCGGCTGCGAAGTTGTCTTGGGATCGAACCATCGAGTTCTTCCGCAAGCACTTGAGCTGACCGATACCTGAGCTGAGCAATACTGGAGCTGAGCAACTTAGATCTCGGTTCGCAGCATGGATTTGCCGCTAAGAGCCTGAAGGGCAAGTATGAGTAGCGATGAGTAGCGTTTTAACCCGGGAAGAATACGTCGAGCAAGCTTATCTGTTCCGCATTTTGTGGGAACGACTCGGCCAAGCGCTGACGCTTCAGGATTTAATGCACCAGTGTCGCTTCGAAGTGTTGGCAACGACCAAGCTACCGATGGCGATCGACTTTCTCAACAGCGAGTTGAAGCATGCAGGGGTTTTAGCTCCCGGGATGCGGCGGTTGAGTCATTACTTTACGCCGTACCAAGCCTTCTTGGTCGAGCAAGCCGAGGAGGATCGAGGGAGTTTTGATTTCCGCACTGCGCTGTTGGTGCTGCAATCGGAGGCCAACTACAAAGCGTCCCCTTCCTTTGATCGGCAAGGGTTGTTTTTCTTTCAATTTGAATCGCTGTGCCGACATCGGCTGAATTACGATGCTGGACTCAAGAGCATGAGTGGGGATCCGGCGTACGGTCGGGAATGGCAAGAGTGGTTATTGATCTTACAGAAGCAGCTTGGGCTGGTGGACTTAGCGGATTTGATCTACGGACGGAGCGAAGAATTCGTCGCATATCGCAAACGGCATTTAGGGCCTGATGCGCAAGCCGAGTATCCGATTCTCTTCGGGGTTCGCGAAGGGAAAATCGCTTTTGCGAACCGTCGCAAGGAGCCTTTGTATTTGTTTGCAGCGATGCAACGCCATTTAGGTTATCCGCCGGTACCCAAGCGGGAAATTGCAGACCAAACCCTGGAATTGATCCCGCAGATGCAGCGTCGACTCGAGCGATTGGAATCGAGGGTAAAATTCCTCGAAGAAGAACAGCGGCAGGGGATCGACATCACCAAATTCTTCGGCAAAGGGATGCCCCCACCAGTGGATTTGGGCGAAAACGCTTGATCGGCATTCCAAACGGTTTCTGGTTGCCTATGCTTCATGATACAATTGCTAAGACTTTATTAATCGTCGGTTCTCCTTTTGCTCAACAACGTACGCTGAATCACCAATGACCCTAGCCGATCAAGCTCAAGCGGACTTGGACCGTTTGCAACGCGCTCGCGAACAAATCATCACCCAGCTTTCGAAAACCATCGTGGGTCAGCAAGATGTGATTGAGCAGTTGCTCATCAGCATTTTTGCTCGCGGCCACTGCTTGCTCGAAGGGGTTCCTGGTCTAGCGAAAACCCTGATGATCAGCACGCTGGCGAAGACCATGAATTTGAGCTTTAGCCGAATTCAGTTCACCCCGGACTTGATGCCTGCGGACATTACCGGGACGGAGATCATCGAAGAGAATAAGAGCACGGGCGAGCGAGAGCGACGGTTTATGGAAGGACCGCTGTTTGCCAACGTCGTTCTAGCAGACGAAATCAACCGGACGCCACCGAAGACACAGGCAGCTCTCTTGGAAGCGATGCAAGAGCGACAGATTACGGTCGGTCGGGTACGGCATACGTTGCAAGATCCGTTTTTTGTGTTGGCAACACAAAACCCGATCGAACAAGAAGGAACGTATCCGCTACCTGAAGCCCAACAAGACCGATTCATGTTCAAGGTATGGGTATCTTACCCAACCTTTGATGACGAGTTCGAAGTTGCCAAGCGGACCACTGGACGAGGATCGAGTGACATTCAAGCGGTCTTGCAGGGAGCCGAGATCCTCGCGTTGCAAGAGTTCATTCGCGGGATCGAAGTTTCCGAAAATGTCATTCGCTACGCGTTGGCGATCGTACGTCAAACTCGGATCGGGCAACCCGGTGTACCCGACTTCGTCTCCGATCAGCTCGCATGGGGAGCCGGTCCTCGCGCGGTCCAGTTTTTGATTTTGGGAGCCAAAGCCAAAGCGGCTTTGTCAGGTCGTTCACATGTCGACACATCCGATGTGCAGTTCTGTGCCAAACCGGTGCTTCGACATCGCATCGTGGTCAACTTCGCAGCGGAAAGCGATGGCGTGACGAGCGACACCGTGATCGAACAATTGATTCAAAACACTCCGACGGCTCAAGACCAGTTGCTACAAGATGCCCGATTCCAAAAACTATTTGCATCCTGAAGCAATCCGTCGCATCTCCTCGATGGAGATTCGCGCACGGAATATCGTCGAAGGGTTTCTCTCGGGAATGCACCGCAGTCCGTATTTCGGGCAATCGGTTGAGTTCGTACAGCACCGTCAATACGTCCCCGGAGACGATCTTCGTCACATCGACTGGAAAGTCTGGGGAAGACAAGATCGACTCTATATCAAGCAGTACGAGGAAGACACGAATCTTCGGTGTACGCTCTTAGTCGATGCTTCGGCTAGCATGAGTTATGGGCGCGGACCGCTCAATAAATACAACTATGCCGCTACCATCGCTTCCTGCTTGGCTTACCTCAGCCTCCGGCAACAAGACTCGGTAGGGTTAACGGTCTTCGACCAGAAAATCCGCACGAAACTACCCTGGCGCACAAGTCGCAGTCACCTTCAATCCATCTACAAAGCGCTCGAAAGTTCTCCTGTATCGGAAAAGACCAATCTGACGAAGGTCTTTAAGGAGATCCTCGAAACATATCCGAAACGTAGCTTGATGGTCATCGCATCGGATTTCCTCGGGTCCGAGAAAGAAACACTCAAAGGCTTAACCGCCCTGCGAAGTGCCGGACACGACATCCTTGTGTTTCACATTCTCGACGATGACGAACTCGACTTCCCGTTCAATGATCCGACCCGATTCGAAGGGATGGAATCGATCGATACCCTGACTTGTAACCCGCGTGCGCTTCGGGAAGGATACTTGGAATCGCTCCAACGATTTCTCGACCGAGTCCGTCACGCATGTGCAAGCGCCCGTATCGACTATCAATTGATTCGAACCAGCCGCAGTGTCGATGCGACTCTGACAGCCTACCTAAGTGCCCGAATGGCGCACATGAGAAAGAGGTGAACCCATGCAATTCGCATACTCACCGTTAGCTTGGGGATTTCTTCTAGTTCTCGTGCCACTGCTGATCCATTTGATCAACTTGGTGCGTCACAAAAAGACCCCTTGGGCGGCCATGGAATTTCTGCTCGAAAGCTATCGCAAGAACCGTCGCTGGGTGTGGCTTAAACAAGCCTTGCTCATCGCCTCACGGATGCTCGCGATGGCTTTGCTCGTCGGCATGCTAGCCCAGTGGCTTACCGATTCGAAGATGTTTGCTTGGATGGGCCGCAGTACCATTCATCATTACGTCATCCTCGATGATAGTGCTTCGATGGGTGATACTGCAAACAACAAGTCCGCTTATCAAAACGCACTAACCGCAATCGCTTCCATCGCTGACGCGACGAAGCAAGACGCATCGAATCACTTGTTGAGCATTTTCCGGGCATCGAAAGTACAACTGGCCGGCAGCGATAACGCGAAACCTACCGGCACTGCCAATGCCAAACCGGATGCAGCCAGTCCAGAACCTACCAAGCCGGATGCTTCAAACGCCGAAGCGATCAGGGCCGATGCCGTCGCAGATCTGCTTGCACAAAGCATCCCAAGCGATCCATCGGGGATGCTATCGCGAATTAACAGTACGCAACCCACATCGCTTGAGATCGGACTAGAAGACTCCCTTGATGTGGTGACACGGTTGGTGCGAGCAAGCGAAGATCAGAAATCGATCATCTATTTGATGAGTGACTTCCGAACCAAAGACTGGGCCAATGCAGTATCTCTACGGCAGCGATTGCTCTCCATTGCGGGTGATTCCGTCGAAGTCCATTTAATCGATTGCGTAGAAGCCAAGCATGAGAATTTGACAGTTACCACGGTTCAGCCGAGACAAGAAGTCCTCGCGGCCGGGGTTCCGACCATGGTCAACGTGACTGTTCGCAACCAAGGCGCGGCACCGGTTCGCAACGTAAGCGCGCGGGTAACCGCCGTAGACTACGGGATCTCCAACGGAGAGCCAAAGCCCTCTGAGCGTTTTTCGGGATTGGTTACTGAACTTCCTCCTCTGTTGTTCGAGCGTATCGAGCCAGGTGAGTCCGTTACACGGAACGTGCAAGTTGTCTTTCCGAAGAGTGGTTCGCATGTCGTGCAGATTGAGCTACCCCCTGATGCGATCGCTGCGGACAACATCGCGCGATGCGTCTTGGAAATTTCCGAAGGGGTTCGCGTGTTGCTGATCGACGGGGATGCAGGGGGCAAGCACTCGTATTTCTTCGAATCGGCATTAGATCCAGGGGGCAATGCAAAGACAGGTTTGCTGATCCAGCGCGAGCGACCTGAGTATTTGCGCGATGCAGACAGCGTCGCATTGGAAAACTACTCGTGCATCTTGCTTCAGTCCATTCCAAGCCTTGATCCTCGCGCTCTAGCGAACTTGCATCGATACATCGCGCAAGGTGGAGGGGTCTCTCTCTGGTTCGGAGACGACCTTTCGATGAATGATTATCTTCGCAGCTATGGAGCTTGGACGAAACCCATTCCGGGGCTTGAGCCCGCCCTGCCTCTTCTACCCTTTGGATTGGTCGGACCAGTAGAGCTAGTGAAATCCGAGGCAGACACCACTCCAGATCTGCTTGCCGATTCCCACCCGATCTTTGAACCGCTGTTGGGATTGAGCAACTCTCCCTTCCAGTTCGTCAGGATCGAACGTTATGTGGAGATCGATCAAAAGCTTGAGACAGCAGGCAGCAAGTTGTGGAAGCCGGTAGCGAGTTTGAGAAACAAAGCTCCGCTGATGATCGATTACCCGATCGGTTCCGGTCGGATGCTCATTTGCTTGACATCGCTGGATCGTCGCTGGAGCAACTGGCCTTCGGATCCGACCTTTGTGGTCGCTGCGTTGAAGATTGTCGGCTACTTGTCGAGCTTCCGATTGCCTGAGACATCGCGCAGTGCAGGAGCTCCGTTGCGATGGGATTTCTCATCGCAAGAGCTTTTGCCTGAAACGCAAGTTCTGCTTCCTGCCGCAAGCGTCAATGGTGTTCGACCGTTGGTACAGGTCAATGCGGTAGAAGTAGGGGAGAATTCTCTTCGGGCAGATCTTGGGGGAGGCGATCCGGGTGAAGCGAGCGAATCGAGACGGGCCTTGAGCTCTGCTGGATTGTTCGAATGGTGGGGCACGTCGATCCAGGGAGATGCGGTGGTGAAGAACATCGCGAGAAATACTCCTGCTTCGGAAGGAGAGACGGATCGAGTGACGCCAACCGACTTAGCTCGCAGCTTGACCGGCGTCGACTTCAAGTATCGCAGTGCACTGGCCAGCAGCACAGAACTGGCGATGGCTGGTTTATCGAATCGCAACATGCTCTTGTTAGCGTTGCTCGTTTTGTTATTGCTCGCCGAGCAGTGGCTTGCTTGGAGCGCGTCCTACCACTTACCTAAACGAACTTCGTGATCGGACTATGCATCTCCTTGCCGCGAATATGATCGCTCGACTCAATGACTGGAAGATCGGTAATTGGCTGATCGGCCAGGGGGATGTGCGTGTCTATTACCAATGGATGCGGCTTGAGCAACTCGATCAATGGCATCATTGGTTTCTTTTGCTCCTGTGCATCGCGGGTATCGTCGCTTGGGTTGTGCATTGGTATCGCAAGGATTGGGAAGAACTACCGCGCTCGTTGGGCGTGGCGTTGTTAATTCTTCGGATGACCGCCCTGATTGGGCTGCTGATCTTCTTTCTGGATTTGCAGAAACGCAGTGAGAAGAAGGATGTGCGGTCGTCGAAAGTAGCGGTGTTGGTCGATACGAGTTTAAGTATGACCATGCCCTTGGAAGACAATGGCAACGACCCGAGTGGAGCAAGTTCGGCGGGGCCGAGCCGCATCGGTGCGGTGCAAAAATTCCTTGCGCAAACGCCGGTTTTAAAAGAGCTGCAAAAGAAGCATGACACTACCGTGTATCGGTTTGACCAGGGAAGCAAACCCAGTACGGTCGCGACGTTTCAGAAACCCAAAGAGTTATCGGCGGAAGGATCTGGAGCGCAAGAACAATCGCTGTTGCTTAGCCGGCTACGCTTCACGGCTTGGTTGGGAACGTTGCTGACGGTTGTCTCTTTGGCTGGATTGGTGATTTGTTCTCTAGCTCGAGCGCTGGGAAGCTCACGACAGCAGTGGGCTTACGGAATCCTTGCCGGGGTGGTTGGAACGCTGTGTGGTTTTGTGATCATCTCGACGGCGATCCTACGCTCAGAGAACTTTCCGTGGAGTTCGCTATGGACCCAAGAATCCTATGCGCAATTGCAACCGCAGCAGGAGCAATCGAACGACAAGCAAGAGAAAGCGTTAGCTCCCAATGAAGTCGCTTGGGAGACCCTATTGGGTGCGACAGGTACCGAGAGTAGGGTAGGGGATGCTTTGCAGTCGGTGCTGGAACAAGAGCAAAGTTCATCGCTTGCGGCGATCGTTTTATTAACCGATGGGAGAAGCAATGCGGGGATTGATCCGATCAACGTGGTATCCCAAGCGGCAGGGCAAGAAGTAAGAGTCCATCCCGTTGGATTGGGTACGGATAAGAATCCTTTGAATGTCAAAGTGTTGGACATGGAAGCACCCAAGCGGGTATTTCCTGGTGATAGGTTTCGCGTTTCGGGTTTGCTTCAAGCATCCGGGATGCAAGGCAAACAGATACCGATACAGTTGCGACGTCGACCGGGGGGGAATTCGACCGTTGGCCCGACGATTGAAGAAGAGCGCATGCTGACGCTCGAGGCAGACGATACGATTACCAACGTGACATTTGAAGTCACTCCGCGAGAGATCGGAGCGTGGATCTATGAACTAAAAGTCATTGCGCCGCCGAACGATTCAAACGCGCAAGATAATCAGTTCGAAGTAGAGGTGCGGGTCGTTGAGCCAAACTCGACCGTGTTGGTGATCGCAGGCGGACCGACACGTGAGTATCAGTTTGTCCGGAATTTGCTTTTCCGCGATCCGACCGTTCAATCACACGTTTTCTTGCAGTCGAGTGGACCGGGTGTATCGCAAGAAGCCAAGCAGTTACTCAGTGAGTTTCCCAAGACGCGGCAGGAGATCAGTCAATACGATTCAATCGTCGCCTTTGATGCAGACTGGACCAAGTTAACCACCGAGCAGATCGATGTGTTAGAGAGTTGGGTTTCCGAACAAGCGGGTGGATTGATCATTATTGCAGGTCCTGTATCGACACCGAAATGGGCAGGTAACAGTGGCAATGGAAATCGAAATGCCGAGATCTTGAGGGGCATGGTTCCCGTCGTGATGAATTCACGAGGTGCACGGTTGGTATCGATAGGACGGTTCGAATCCGAGACAGCTTGGCCACTGACATTGCAAAGCAATGCGTGGGCGAGCGACTTCATGCAAGTCGGTCAGTCGCTTGAGGAGAGCAAGAAAGCTTGGGAGCAATTTCGCGGCGTGTATAGTTTTTACGGTTGTTACGAGCCGAAACCGGCTGCGAGTGTATTGGCTACTTTTTCCGATCCAACGACCGTCGTCAACAGTGCATCACCCATTTACCTAGCAACGCAGTTCTATGGGGCAGGCCGAGTGGTGTTTCAGGGTGGTGGAGAGTTATGGCGGATGCGCGAGGTCGGAGAGCAATTTTTTGATACGTACTATACGAAGCTTGTGCGATGGGCGGGCCAAGGCAGGTTGCTTCGGGATTCCGATCGCGGCATCTTGTTGGTAGATAAAGAGCAAGCGATTGTGGGGGATCAAGTCATGGTGCGAGCCGTGTTGAAGGACTCCCAGTTTCAGCCGCTTGTACAAACCGAGGTGGGAGCGAAGTTGCAGGAGCCTGGTGGGCGGAGCAGTCCGTTGAAGCTACTTCCGTTGCCCGACCCGACACAAGCTGGCGTTTATGTAGGGCAGTACACTACCAAGCGGACCGGGACGTATGAGGTACAGTTGCCGATTGGAACGCTTGCCGATCAAATAATTCTTACCCAGCAAACCATTGTCCGCGTCCCGGCGTTAGAGATACAGCGACCGCAGCGCAACGATCCGTTGCTTATGGAGTTAGCGTCAAAGACGGGTGGTAAATACTGGGTGGGATTGCAGGATTTGGGGGGGTTACCCGATACGATCGTCCCTCGGGACCAGATCAATTATTTACCAAATGCGCCCGATAGTGCGTTTCGGCAGCGACTAAACGGCTTATTGATGGCTTTGATTGCCGGAGCGTTGTGTCTCGAATGGTTGACACGTCGACTTAGCCGATTGGCTTAAGTCGAGGCAAAGTGAGTCCTTGGGTAGTCGACACCGGGTCGATTCTTAAGCAAAATACTACTGTTTACAACCTTTGGATTTCAACAACCACGTCGAGTGAGTTATGCATATAGAATTGGTACCTACAGAGTCGCAGGTGCAACGGGCCAGTCAGAGTAGCATTGGCATAGCCGTTTCGAGTTACAACGAGAACATCACGGGCAAGTTACGTGATGCAGCGATAGAGACGTTGACCAAGTCTGGGATTGCGGCTGATCGTATTATGGTCGTCACGGTACCGGGTGCTTGGGAGTTACCCTTTGCTTGCCAACGGCTAGTTGCGATGCGCAGCATGTCGGGTGTGATAGCCCTTGGGGCGGTCATTAAAGGCGAGACGTCGCACGATCAGCACATCAATCGTGCGGTCAGCAGTGCATTGATGCAACTATCCATGGATTACAACAAGCCGATTGCCTTTGGGCTTTTGACTGTAAACAGTCTTGAGCAAGCGATACACAGAAGTGGTGGGAACAAGGGTAACAAGGGCGAGGAGTGTGCGCAAGCGTTGCTGTCATGTTTGCGTCTTGGGGTTGCCATGGATGACTTATCCGAAGACGTGTCCTACTAGTTCTGTAAGCTAGTCTTGTAATAGTTTCGCAGGGCACATAGGGTCGAGACATCAGATCTCCATTGCGCCATCCCTTCTCCGTGCCTCCGTGCCTCTGTGTTTCAAAAAAGAGTCACAGAACTAGCGCTCTTCTTGCGCGGACTTTGGAAACACAGAGCCACAGAGGTCACGGAGTAATTTCTGAAGGTGTGAGTCAATTGGTGGTGTGGGGAGTGGTGCCCGGAAGCGGGCATCCTTACCCGATTCGTCGATTTTAGCACGCTCAGGGGCCGTCGATATAGTGGGATACCAAAACTTCACCAGTTGTCTTCTCGCCGTCGAGCAGAATGGCGACCGACCAGACGCGCCCCGTCAATACGCCAGCGCTATTGGTGCGATTACATCGAACAAAATCAATGGCGTCTCGCCGTGGTTCCATGTCGAGCCAAGATTTCATCGATACAAACGAAGCATTCCTTTCGATTGAGCATTTGAATCCTTCGATTTTCATTGCGGACTCGACTTCCTCGATTGTCATGCCGGGGTGAATCAACGCACCAATCTCGGTCTGCATTCTTTCTGGTGCATCGATCTTTCTAGTTCTGGTGGTCGCGCATCTGAGCACAAACAGGACTAGAAGGCATGCAATCTGTACTCCGTTTCCAATCGTCACGCACGAATCCTTTCATCGACGAACTTGTTTTCATGAGGACCAGCCTAAAACTATGTAGACCGCACCAATGCAACCTATCACGCAAGTTAGCCTCGATCCGAAGTTGAATGATATCAGTCACTTGCGAGCCGATCAATCAATGGCTTGGGCGGTAGTCACCATCCCAGGGTTTCAGGAGATCACACAGGTAGTTCGAATCCTACCACCTCTATCGGCGTGGATCGGTGCCAGACGAGGAGATGCAAAGCCACAGTGTTTTGGCGACTCGCGCGACTCGAAAAACGACTCGATTTAGGGATCGCGACGCGAAATGCAACGTCGCAGGAGCAACTTATTCCAAACACTGGTCGTGCAGTTTGATTGATTTGCCGCAATTCCAACGGTGGTTAGTGCTGTGCGTCAGACACGGCAAGAACGCTAACATGCCGGGCGTACCAGAAGCAAGTAACGCGAGTTCGTAGGATAGTACCTGCGAAGCGCAAGCGAATGCTATAAAACGGGGCATGTCAATTGGACTTACCTCCTCGCTGTTTTGCACTACTACAAATCACGTTAGGATTCACCAACTGAGCGAGGCGACTCGCCCAGCGTTAGGCAGTCTCTTCACGACGTTGTCTTGGCATGATGAACTCCCAGCAATGTAATTGTAGATAGGACGTGATTTGCCAAGTCTACCTCTCAAATCAATACCAAAAACATGCCAAAATGCCGGGACAGTGTATGCTCACCTGCTGGTCGCGTGGAGTCGAAGATTTTTGTGTGTATCCAACCACGTTACCAGAAGCGTTACGTACACATTGATGCTTGGGTTACCAGATCGCGATATTCGCATAACAAAAAAGATTGCAAAATACGCATGTAATTTTCTTGACAAGCAGTCGATTCTACCCGAGAACTAATTTCTTCCTATTTGGTTCGCTTCTATTCCGAAAGTAGCAATCATGCCCGCTCGACTACAACGGACACGTATAAGATCTCATCGCCACTTGTCTGGGTTCCGTAAAACTAGGCAAGCTATTTTTGAAATTCTAGAGCACAAGCATCTGATGGCAATCGACTCGATCATCGGTGTCGATCCATCTCGAACTCTCGACTTACCTTCTGATTACTCGTCGGCTGAATCGGCTGCTTTGCGGTCTGATCTGACTGAGGCTCAAAACCGGGCAATGAGGATTGCCGATTCGTTCATTCCCGGCAGTGGTGACCCAAATGCACCGTATTCGAGCCAACTGATGCAAGTTGGAGATGCCGCTAATCAATCAGGCACTCTGGATGTGGGTCTTGCGAATCAAGCCGCGTGGCAGGATTGGTCCAATGCGATCAGCGCTAATGGTTCGGACTTGGCGGCGGAAAGCTCTCTACTAGCACTCACCGCTCCGGTTCGACAGTTGAGCTCCGCTTGGTCCACGAATCAAGATAGCGACTCTGTCGATCTTTTTCGAGAAAGCCCCGTATCGAATCGCTCGCGTTCGATAGAGGATGCAGGGGTTTTTGATCCGTCAAAGGTCTGGGTGGGAGCAAATCTCCCCTCTGACAGGCGGACTTTCGCTTTGTTCCAACCCATCTCGACAGGTACCCACGAGAGCCCTGTCGATGTGAGTGGCTTTGTGGGCACTGGTTCTCGGGGACTTTCCGAAACACTAAAACTTCCGAGAACGGATTCCGAATCCGAAGGCTCCGAAGAGCCAAGTCCGCTTTCGCTACCGACCGAGGGGCTTCCAGCTTTGGAACTCTCGGGAGATGGGTTCCGTATCGATCAGTATGTGCCAAGCTTCACAGCCTCAAATACTACTTCGGAATTCGTGGGAGGATTCAATGCGCTGACCACTCCGGAAAATGCGGATTTGACTCTTCCAGGTCTTTCCTGGGTTCATACCGTCTCGCGTGTTTGGAATAGCCCCACACAGTGGAGCATCACCGAGACGATCGTTTTAGCATTCAATGCCTCGGTGTCTTCGTCGATGTCGCAAACAATGCCAAGCGACAACTCTGGAGATCCTGACGAAGAAGGTCGAATCGCCCCTCATTTGACCTCTGGCGGTGGTACCGTTTCACTCTCCGCCGGTCGCTCAGCGCATTTGATTGTAGTTATGCACGCCGACCGTGGTTTTA
>Ga0114977_10000302_pt1 | contig 33609 bp, 38 predicted proteins | sample S_130805_MF_Meta_FD_87026 | JGI IMG/M metagenome (GOLD analysis project Ga0114977, IMG submission 87026) | Freshwater microbial communities from Lake Simoncouche, Canada to study carbon cycling - S_130805_MF_MetaG | ecosystem: Environmental > Aquatic > Freshwater > Lake | place: Lake...
CGCCAATCTGATTTTAGTATCGATGGCAAACAAGCGGGTGCGCCGTGGTTGGGTATGGCTATCGCCGACATTAGTCGCGCTGATCGTTTGCTGATTGTCGGCAGTTTTCTACGCAAAGATCATCCGCTGTTAGCGGCCAGAATTCGTCAGGCGGTTAAAAAAGGCGCGCAAGCCAATATTATTCATTCGGTGGATGATGATTTGTTGATGGCTGTTGCTAATAAAGCGATTGTTACGCCAGACGCGCTAGTCAATACTTTGTCGCAAGTGGCGAAAGCTTTAGCCGCCGAAAAACAATCAACATCTTCGCTGACTGGCGAGGCTGACACTATCGCTAAGAGTTTAGCGAGCGGTGAGCATGTGGTGATTTTGCTTGGTAATTTCGCGCAACAACATCCACAAGCGGCACAGCTACAAGCATTAGCACAACAAATAGCTACCCTCAGTAACGGGAAATTTGGATTTATGGGTGAAGCAGCGAACAGCGTGGGCGGTTATCTCGCCAATGCGACACCTGGTGCGAATGGTTTGAATGCTAATGCGATGTTGGCTAATCCGCGTAAAGCTTATATTTTACTGAACGTAGAAGCTGAGCTAGATACAGCGAATTCGCAACAAGCGATGGCAGCGGTGAAATCGGCTGACATGGTGATCGCGATGACGGCTTATAAACATCAGGCCAGTGATTACGCCGATGTGATGTTTCCGATCGCGCCGTTTACTGAAACGTCAGGTACGTTTGTTAGCACGGAAGGTCGTGTGCAAAGTTTCAATGGCGCAGTTAAACCCTTGGGCGAAGCGCGTCCAGCTTGGAAAGTGTTGCGCGTACTCGGTAATCTGTTGAAATTAGAAGGTTTCGGTTTCGATACGAGCGAAGCGGTTCGTGATGAAGCGTTGGCCGGTGTAAATGTGGTGAGCAAATTAAATAATGCGTTGGTCGGTGTTGATGTTCAGGCTGCGCCAGTTGTTGGCGGATTGCAGCGTGTCAGCGAAGTGCCGATTTATGCGACTGACGCGGTGGTTCGCCGTTCACCAGCTTTGCAACAAACTAAGGATGCGGCAACGCCAGTGGTGAGTTTGCATTCGGTAGAAATTGCCAAATTAGGTCTGCAAGTTGGCCAAATGGCAGTCGTTAGTCAAGGTCAAGGCGCTGCCAAATTGTTGGTGCAGGCGGATGATCGCTTGCCGCAAGGTGTGGCGCGGGTTCCGGCGGGGCTTGAAGTAACGGCGTCGTTGGGTGCGATGTTCGGAACAATTACTGTGGAGCGAGCATGATGGATCTGCTGCAAAACTTGCAAACCCTGCTAGGGCCATTTTGGTTGCCGGTGTGGACGCTAGTAAAAATTATGCTGATTGTGGCGCCGGTAATGGGTGGTGTCGCATATCTGACCTTGGCTGAACGTAAAATTTTGGGTTATATGCAATGCCGAGTTGGCCCAAACCGCGTTGGTTATTGGGGCTTATTGCAGCCAGTTGCCGACGGCCTCAAGTTGCTGATGAAAGAAATCGTCATTCCGACCAAATCGAGCAAGTTTTTGCTGATGTTGGCACCGGTTTTGGCCTTGGCTCCGGCTTTAGCGGCGTGGGCGGTGGTGCCGTTTTCGGATGGTATGGAATTAGCCAATGTCAATGCTGGCTTGTTATATATCTTGGCGATGACCTCGCTCGGCGTCTACGGCATCATCATTTCCGGTTGGGCTTCAAACTCGAAATATGCATTCTTAGGTGCGGTTCGTTCGGCAGCACAAATTGTGTCTTATGAAATTCCGATGGGTTTCGCACTAGTCTGCGTGTTGATGGTGGCGCAAAGTTTGAATTTGGGCGACATCGTGCGCGGTCAAGCTTTGCATCCTGGCATTTTCGGTTGGTACTTTATTCCGCTGTTTCCTATGTTTATCATTTATTTGTTGGCTGGCGTCGCGGAGACAAACCGTTCGCCATTCGACTTGGCGGAAGATGAGTCGGTGATTGTGGCGGGTTTCCATACTGAATATTCAGGTATGGGCTTCGCGATCTTCTTTTTGGCTGAATACGCCAATATGATTTTGATTTCGGCGCTGACCTCAATCATGTTTCTCGGTGGTTGGTTGTCACCAGTGCAAGGTATTCCGTTGTTAGGCGATTTGTTCGCTTGGGTACCAGGCTTGGTTTGGCTGCTGGCAAAAATCTGCTTTATATTGTTCTTGTTTATTTGGTTCCGCGGTACATTCCCGCGCTATCGCTATGACCAATTGATGCGTTTGGGCTGGAAGGTATTTATTCCTATCACGCTGATTTGGGTGGTGTTAATTGGCGGTTGGATGCAAACCCCGTTGTGGCTGTGGTAAGAGGTCAAGGATAAATAATGGAAAAAATCGCTAATTTTTTTAAGACCTTTTTATTGGTCGAGTTGCTTAAAGGGATGGCCGTTACTGGCGGCCAAATGTTTAAGCGCAAAATAACTGTGTTTTATCCGGAAGAGAAAACGCCGCAAGGTTTTCGCTTCCGTGGTTTGCACGCGCAAAGACGCTATGCCAATGGTGAGGAACGCTGTATTGGTTGTAAATTATGTGAGGCGGTTTGCCCTGCGTTGGCGATCAAAATCGAAGTGGCAGAGCGCGAAGATGGTTCACGTCGCACCACGCAATATGACATCGATCTGACTAAATGTATTTTTTGCGGTTTCTGCGAAGAATCTTGCCCGGTTGATGCGATTGTTGAAACGCGTATATACGAATATCACGGCGAAAAACGAGGTGATTTGTATTACACCAAACAGATGTTGCTGGCCGTCGGCGACAAGAACGAAGCGCAAATTGCCAAAGATCGCGCGGCAGATGCTAAATATCGTTAAGGACTAGAGATATGTTAATTGGGCTGGAAACTTTAGTTTTTTATTCATTCGCTACGTTGGCTATTTTAGCTGCCATCGGCGTTATTTATTCACGCAATCCGGTACATGCCGCTTTATTTTTAGTGTTCGCATTTTTTAATGCAGCCGGCATTTGGATGTTGCTAGAAGCGGAATTCTTGGCCATTACTTTGGTGCTGGTTTACGTCGGCGCAGTGATGGTGCTATTCCTGTTCGTGGTGATGATGTTGGACATTAATATGGAAGAATTGCGCGAAGGGTTTTGGCGCTGGTTTCCAATGGGGCTTGGTTTGGCCGGCTTAATCGTGTTTGAAATGGTTTGGGTGTTAGGTTCCCGCGGCGTAGCCGAAATCGGTGCCAATGTGACTAAGCATGGCGCTGATTACAGCAATACCAAAGAATTGGGCCGCTTGATTTATACCGACTATGTTTATGCCTTCGAAATTGCGGCAGTGTTGTTGTTGGTAGCGATTATTGCTGCGATCGCGTTGACTTTACGTAAACGGCGCGATGCCAAACGGCAGGATCCAAGCGAGCAAGTTAAGGTTAAAAGAAATGATCGCGTGCGTTTAATTAGTATGCCGGCCGTGAAGAAATCTAACGCCGCCGAAACAACTGCCGAACAAGCTAATAGCTAATTCGCTAAGGGGATAAGATATGTTGAATTTAAGTTTGTCGCATTACCTCGTGTTTAGCGCTGTGCTGTTTGCGATCAGCGTGGTCGGGATTTTCCTGAATCGTAAAAATATCATTGTGTTGCTGATGGCGATCGAGTTGATGCTGTTGGCCGTGAATACCAATTTCATTGCCTTCTCGCATTATCTAAATGACATTTCGGGGCAAATTTTTGTATTCTTTATCCTGACGGTTGCGGCGGCTGAAGCGGCGATCGGTTTGGCGATTCTCGTTGTGCTGTTCCGCAATTTGCGCACCATTAATGTCGAAGATATCGGCAGCTTGAAGGGTTGATCGAAATGACCAAGTTAAATCTCTATCTACTAGTTCCCTTGGCGCCACTATTTGGTGCGATGGCTGCGGGCCTATTTGGTAACTTGCTCGGGCGCGTTTGGTCGCATCGAATTACCATTTTAATGGTGGCGGTCTCTTTCTTTACTTCGCTGTATATTTTCAACGATGTTCAAGCGGGCAATACTTTTAATGGCTCTGTTTATACATGGATGACCTCCGGCACGGCTAAGTTTGAAGTGGGATTTTTGGTTGACCAGCTGACCGTGGTGATGATGTTGGTGGTAACTTTTGTGTCGCTGATGGTGCACGTTTATACCATTGGCTATATGCAAGAAGATCCTGGCTATCAACGTTTCTTTAGTTACATTTCCTTGTTTACGTTCTCCATGCTGATGCTGGTGATGGCTAACAATTTCATGCAACTGTTTTTCGGTTGGGAAGCGGTAGGGCTGGTTTCATACTTGCTGATTGGTTTCTGGTTTAAACGGCCGACCGCGATCTACGCTAATTTGAAAGCGTTCTTGGTTAACCGCGTGGGTGACTTTGGTTTCTTGTTGGGTATCGGCTTGGTGTTGATGGTATTTGGCACTTTGGATTACCAAACAGTGTTTGATAATGCCTCGCGTTACGCCAATGACATGGCACCGATTCCTGGCGTGTCGTGGAATTTGATTACCGCGATTTGTATTTTGTTGTTTATTGGCGCGATGGGTAAATCGGCGCAGTTTCCGTTGCACGTTTGGTTGCCTGATTCGATGGAAGGTCCAACACCGATTTCTGCCTTGATTCACGCGGCAACGATGGTGACAGCCGGTATTTTCATGGTGACACGGATGTCGCCATTATTTGAAATGTCCGATACTGCGTTGTCGTTCATTTTGGTGATTGGCTCTATCACCGCGCTATTTATGGGATTTTTGGGCATCATTCAAAATGACATCAAACGCGTGGTGGCGTATTCCACTTTATCGCAACTCGGTTATATGACCGTGGCCCTCGGCGCGTCAGCTTACACCGGTGCGATTTTCCACTTGATGACGCACGCGTTCTTCAAAGCGCTGCTATTTTTAGGCGCGGGTTCGGTGATTATGGCGATGCACCACGATCAAGACATTCGTAACATGGGAGGCTTGCGGAAATACCTGCCGATTACGTGGATTACCTCGTTGATTGGTTCGCTAGCGCTGATCGGTACGCCATTTTTCTCTGGTTTCTTTTCAAAAGACAGCATTATTGAAGCGGTCCAGTTGAGCCATATTGCCGGTTCTAATTTTGCCTATTTTGCGGTGGTGGCGGGTGTGTTCGTCACGGCGCTGTATTCTTTCCGAATGTATTTCTTGGTATTCCACGGCGAAGAGCGTTTCGGTAAGGCGCATGACGACCATGGTCACGCGGCAGTTGAGCATGCGCCGGCAATGGCGCACGACGACCACGGTCATGATGATCATGGACATGACGACCACGGTCACGACGATACCGCTCATGAAGAACATCACGGATTGGCGCCAGGACAAAAACCACACGAGAATTCTTGGGTGATTACCTTGCCGCTCATCTTGCTATCGATTCCATCAGCGCTGATCGGTATTTTGACGATTCGTCCGCTGTTGCATACAGAATTTTTTGGCGGCGCGATCTTCATTTCTGATGATCATCCTGCAATGCACGAAATGTTCGAGCATTACGAAGGTCCGTTGGCAATGGTCGGCCACGCTTTCACCACCTTGCCTTTGTGGTTGGCGATTGCGGGTGTGTTCACTGCGTGGTTCTGTTATTTGAAAAGGCCAGAAATTCCAGCGTTGATTAAGGCTAAAGTTGAACCACTGTATGTTTTGTTGGACAACAAATACTATTTCGATCGCTTTAATGATTGGTTCTTCGCTGGCGGCGCACGTGGTACGAGTCGTTTCTTGTGGAAGTTTGGTGACGTCACATTAATCGACGGCATCATGGTAAATGGCACCGCTAAATTAGTCGGTAAGTTTTCTGGCGTGTTACGGAAAGCTCAGTCTGGCTACATTTATCACTATGCATTTTGGATGATTGGTGGCGTTTTTGTGTTGTTGACAGTACGCAGCTGGTTCGAGTGATATATCAAAGTAGAAACATGAAGGAATAAGCATGATTTTTGGATACCCACTGTTAAGCGTTGCTATTTGGTTGCCGATCATTTTTGGCGTGCTGGTTTTAGCGACCGGCCACGATCGTAATGCGTCTTTAGCGCGAACCATCGCCTTGGTCGGCGCAATTTTGAGTTTTTTGGTAACGATACCGCTCTATACTGGCTTCGATATTGGCAGCCACGACATGCAATTCGTTGAAATGAAGGATTGGATTGTTCGTTTTAATATCCATTATCATTTGGGTGTTGATGGGATTTCAGTGTTATTCATTTTGCTCAATAGCTTTTTCACACCGTTGGTGGTGATTGCAGGCTGGAAGGTGATTGAAAAGCGGGTTGCTCAATATCTCGCTGCATTCTTGATTATGTCCGGTTTGGTAAACGGCGTATTCGCTGCGCTGGATGCGGTCCTATTTTATGTATTTTGGGAAGCGATGTTAATTCCGATGTTTATTATCATCGGCATCTGGGGCGGCCCAAATCGCGTTTATGCAGCAGTTAAATTCTTCCTGTACACCTTGCTCGGTTCTTTGCTGATGCTGGTTGCTTTGCTGTACCTCTACAATCAATCAGGTGGTAGCTTCGAGTTGGTGGATTACTACAAGATGGCCATCCCGATGACGGCGCAGATTTTCGTGTTCATCGCATTCTTTATGGCGTTCTCCGTCAAGGTGCCGATGTTCCCAGTGCATACTTGGTTGCCTGATGCGCACGTCGAAGCGCCAACCGGCGGCTCAGTCGTGCTGGCGGCTATTATGTTGAAAGTGGGCGCTTACGGGTTCCTCCGTTTTTCTTTGCCCATCGCACCAGATGCCAGCCATTATTTGGCACCCGTGATGATTACCTTGTCGTTGATCGCGGTGGTTTACATTGGTTTGGTCGCGCTGACTCAGTCGGATATGAAAAAGCTGGTCGCGTATTCGTCCATTTCTCACATGGGTTTTGTCACCTTAGGTTTCTTCATCTTCAATACCTACGGTATGGAAGGCGCGCTGTTGCAGATGATTTCACACGGCTTCGTCGCTGGCGCCTTGTTCCTCTGTATCGGTGTGTTGTATGACCGCGTGCATTCTCGTCAAATCGTTGATTACGGTGGCGTGGCGAATAAAATGCCAGTGTTTGCAGCGTTCTTTATGTTGTTTGCGATGGCCAATAGTGGTTTGCCTGGTACCAGCGGTTTCGTTGGCGAATTTATGGTGATCATGGGCGCGGTTAAGATGAATTTCTGGTACGCATTCTTGGCGGCAACGACGCTTGTTTTCGGTGCGGCTTACACCTTGTGGATGTACAAACGCGTTATTTTTGGTGAAGTGACCAATGGCCATGTGGCGCATTTGACCGACATTAATGGTCGTGAAAAACTGATCTTCGCTATTTTGGCGATCTCAGTGTTGGGCATGGGATTGTTTCCATTGCCGTTCAGCGATGTCATTCACACGTCGGTTAACGATCTACTGGTGCATTTGGCCAGATCGAAACTGTGATTGTTGCAATCTCTAGCCTAATGTTTTGGGGTAATTATGAATCTATCTGATCTATTCGCTGCTTATGCAGAAATTTTCCTGTTAGTGATGGCGAGCTCCATTCTAATTGTGGATTTGCTGATTCCTGGGCAGACCAAAAGCATCACCTATTTGCTGGTGCAATTGACCTTGCTGGGCTGTTCATTGATTACAGTTTCAACGCATCAAGCTGGCGTGACGCATTTGTTTAACAGCCTGTTTGTTGACGATTTAATGTCCGATGTACTTAAGTTATTAAGCTACTTGGCTGTTTCGATGATGTTGGTTTATTCTCGTTCATATTTGCTGGCGCGCGGCTTATTTACAGGCGAGTTTTTAGTGCTGACCTTGTTCGCCTTGCTCGGTATGCAAGTAATGATTTCAGCCAGTAATTTCATCTCCCTCTATTTGGGCTTGGAATTGTTGTCGCTGTGCTTGTACGCGCTGGTAGCTTTGATGCGTGATTCAGCGGTGGCCACCGAGGCGGCGATGAAGTATTTTGTGCTAGGCGCGCTAGCTTCAGGTTTGTTGCTGTATGGGATGTCGATGATATATGGCGCCACCGGTTCACTGGACACACACACCATTTCAGTAGCGATTCAGCAGGGTGCAAGTAATCAAGCGTTGCTAGTCTTTGGTTTGGTGTTTATCGTGGCTGGCTTGGCTTTCAAACTGGGCGCAGTTCCTTTCCATATGTGGGTGCCGGATGTCTATCATGGCGCACCGACTGCGATGACCATGTTGATTGGTACCGCGCCTAAGTTGGCTGCCTTTGCTTTCGTGATGCGTATTTTGGTCGAATCATTGCAACCGTTGATGATTCACTGGTCAGGCATGTTGATGATTTTGGCTGTGCTGTCGATGGCTTTAGGTAACATCACCGCCATTGCCCAAACTAATTTAAAGCGGATGTTTGCTTACTCAACCATCGCTCACATGGGCTTTCTGATGCTTGGGATTTTGAGCGGCACGATCGAAGGTTATGGCGCAGCGATGTTTTACGCAGTGGTTTATGTGCTGATGAGTTTGGGTGGTTTCGGCATGATTATGCTGTTGTCACGCGAAGGGTTTGAAGCTGACAAATTAGACGACTTTAAAGGCTTGAACCAACGCAGTCCTTGGTTGGCATTGATGATGATGTTGCTGATGTTTTCAATGGCTGGCGTACCGCCAACCGTAGGTTTCTACGCTAAATTCTCGGTGCTCAATGCGGCGGTGCAAACCGGTCACATTCCATTGGTTATTATGGCGGTGTTATTCTCCTTGATTGGCGCTTTCTATTACCTACGAATCGTCAAATTGATGTATTTTGATGCGCCAGAAAGCCATGAAAAAATTTATTTGCAACCGGATAGTAGCTTGCTTATTTCGATTAACGGTTTGGCCGTGTTAGCACTCGGTATTTTGCCGGGCACCCTGATGTCGGTTTGCGCGGTATCGGTTCAGCAATCCTTGTTGCTACATTAATTAAACTTTAATCGTTTTCCTTAACTCCCGCTGTTGCGGGAGTTATTATTTGCAGCGCACCATATCTAATAGTGACACCTGACACATGGATCTCACAGAACATACAGTTGATACGGCAGAGGTTTATTCGGGCGGATTTATTCAGGTTCGAAAAGATACGGTGCGTTTGCCAGATGGTAATTTAGCTAGCCGTGAATATATAAACCATCCTGGTGCGGTCGCTATTTTGGCCTTGTTGGATAATGGCAACTTGTTGCTGGAACGACAATATCGCTATTCAGCGCGACAAGAATTCATTGAAATTCCAGCGGGTAAAATTGATGCGGGAGAAGATATTCTGATCACTGCTCAGCGTGAACTATTAGAAGAAACCGGCTATGTGGCGCAAAATTGGACGCATTTAACCACCACTTGGCCGTGTATCGGTTACGCCAATGAGCAGATCGAATATTTTCTGGCGACCGGATTAAGCTACCAAGGTGGCAAGCTCGATGCGGGAGAGTTTTTAGAGGTATTTGAGTTGCCCTTATCCGACGCGATTGATTGGATAAAATTAGGTAAAATTAATGACAGCAAATCACTGGTTGGTTTGTTGTGGCTGGAAAAACATTTAGCGAATTGGTTGTAGCGCGCCATTTTGGTGCGGAAGTATATTTTGGCGCCATTTTTTAGCACCATACTGGTGAGTGTTTTAAATCTTCAACTAGCTTAGCTAAATATAGATTTTTAAATCAATAGGCTATTTAGCTGGAACAGAAATTGCTAACTGTATTCCTATTTTGTATGTCACTGGAGAAGTCGTGGAACATCTGAACGTCGGAAATGATGCATTGTTTATTCTCTTAGGCGCCATTATGGTGCTAGCGATGCACGCTGGTTTTGCATTTTTAGAGCTTGGAACAGTGCGTAAAAAGAATCAAGTGAACGCGCTAGTCAAAATTCTCAGCGATTTTTGTATTTCGACTTTGGCCTATTTTTTTATTGGCTATGGAATCGCCTACGGTATTAGCTTTTTTAATGGCGCTGAAGTCTTAGCGCAGAAAAATGGTTACGAATTAGTTAAGTTCTTTTTCTTATTAACGTTCGCCGCCGCCATTCCAGCCATTGTGTCGGGCGGTATCGCTGAACGCGCTAAATTCAACCCGCAGTTGGCGGCCACTTTTATGTTGGTCGGATTTATCTATCCTATTTTTGAAGGGATTTCTTGGAATCACCGTTTCGGCGTGCAAACTTGGTTGCAGACTAATTTCGGTGCCGAGTTTCATGATTTCGCCGGCTCGGTGGTAGTGCATGCAGTTGGCGGTTGGATTGGTTTAGCCGCCGTGTTGATGCTTGGTTCGCGCAACGGTCGTTATAACAAAGATGGGCGCGTTTCTGCTCATCCGCCATCGAGTATTCCATTTTTGGCATTGGGGGCCTGGATTTTAACGATCGGTTGGTTTGGTTTTAACGTGATGAGTGCGCAAAGTCTAGAAAACATCAGTGGCTTGGTGGCGGTTAATTCATTGATGGCGATGGTCGGCGGTACTTTGGTAGCGTTGTGGGTGGGTAAAAACGACCCAGGCTTCGTTTATAACGGCCCTTTGGCAGGATTGGTCGCTGTGTGTGCGGGTTCGGATTTGATGCATCCTATTGGCGCGCTGATCGTGGGTGGCGTGGCCGGTGGATTATTTGTTTATACGTTTATCTTGACTCAAAATCGTTGGAAAATTGACGATGTGTTGGGTGTTTGGCCCTTGCATGGTTTATGCGGCGCCTGGGGCGGCATCGCGGCGGGTATTTTCGGGATGAAAGCGCTCGGTGGTGTCGGTGGCGTCAGCTTAATGTCGCAATTAATCGGTACCACGCTGGGAATTGTGATTGCGCTTGCCGGTGGTTTTTTGGTTTATGGTGGCTTGAAAAAACTGGTGGGGATTCGGTTGGACGCGGAAGAAGAATTCAATGGTGCCGATTTAAGTATCCACAAAATTACTGCCACGCCAGAGCGTGAATCAGGCTGGTAATTTCCTAGCACTTGTCTAAAGCCTAATTGTTAGGCAAACTATTGCCAACAAATTCCAGCGAAATTCACGAGGAGAGAATAATGGCTAAATGTTTTCAGATTGTTGGGTCGCTAGCGTTATCGCTGTTGGTTGGCACTACGGCGCACGCCAGTTGTGAAGAATTTAAAGCTAAAGTGGAATCGCAGTTGCAAGCAAAAGGTATTCAATCTTATTCGCTAGAAATCGTTTCGATAGGCAGTCCGCCGATTGACGCAACGTTAATCGCACCGGAAATGAATAAACCCGCCGACCCGGGTCGAGTCATCGGCACCTGCGATCAAGGCAGTAAACAGCTTATTTACCGCCGCCGTTGAGTTAATTAATACTGCGCTGAGGCGTAACTTTCAAAGCGGGTGAATTCGCCACGGAAGGTCAGATTCACTGTTCCGATGGGACCGTTCCGCTGCTTGCCGATAATAATTTCTGCTTTGCCTTTGTCTGGTGAATCCGGGTTGTAAACTTCATCGCGGTAAATAAATAAGATCAAATCAGCATCTTGTTCGATCGCGCCCGATTCGCGCAAATCGGACATTACGGGCCGTTTATTCGGACGCTGTTCCAAGCTACGATTGAGCTGGGATAGTGCCACCACTGGTACCTGCAATTCTTTGGCTAAGGATTTTAGTGAGCGCGATATTTCTGAAATTTCAGTTGCGCGGTTCTCGCTATTTTTGCCCATCGGTGACGACATTAATTGGATGTAGTCGATCACGATCAAGCCTAAACCGCCGTGCTGTCGGTGCAATCGTCGCGCTCGTGAACGGAGTTCCAATGAATTTAAGCCAGCCGTTTCATCAATGAAAATTGGCGCATCGTTGAGCAAGCCCAAGGCGTGCGTCATACGTGACCAATCTTCATCTTCCAGTTTGCCGGTCCGTAAGCTATGCTGATTTAAGCGACCAACTGAACCGATCATCCGCATTACCAATTGCGTCCCACCCATTTCCATACTAAAAATGGCAACCGGTTTATTTTCCAGCGCGACATTCTCGGCGATGTTAATTGAAAACGCAGTTTTGCCCATACTGGGACGACCGGCGACGATAATCAAATCGCCTGGTTGAAAACCGGATGTCATTCGATCTAAGTCGCCAAAGCCGGTGGCAATGCCGGTGACTTCACTATTGTTATCGCGGCCGTACAATGTTTCGATGCGTTCGACGACTTGATTTAATAGCGGCGAGATAGCGACAAAGCCTTGACGACCGCGTTCACCTTGCTGCGAAATTTCAAAAACTTTACTTTCCGCTTCGTCCAATAATTGACCGGCATCGCGCCCGCCAGGGTTGTAAGCGCTGGTCGTAATGTCGGTGCCGACTTCAACCAATTTGCGCATCACCGCGCGTTCTCTAACGATTTCAGCGTAACGACGAATGTTGGCAGCGGAAGGCACGTTGCTAGCGAGCGATCCCAAATAAGCTAGACCGCCTGCTTTGTCTAATTCCGCATTGCTTTCTAAGGATTCGCCCACGGTAATCACGTCGACTGGTCGAGCGTGTTCAGTTAGACGGCCGATGTGTCGGAAAATTAAACGATGCTCCGCGCGATAAAAGTCGGCTTCGGAGAGTAAATCAGTAATTTTGTCCCACGCGCTGGTGTCGAGCAAAATGCCGCCCAGCACCGATTGTTCGGCTTCGATCGAGTGGGGTGGTAGCTTGATACCATCAAGTTGGGAGTCGACAGGGTTAGAAAATTTTTGCATGGTCAGACACGTGAATTTGAACGGCGATTTTACACCGAAGTTGGCCAATATATGGACGATAAAAAAGGGCTGTCGCCAGCCCTTTTTTTGCTACCAGTTGCTGAGTGACTAATTACTCGCCCACAACAGTGACCGTTACTTCAGCTGCAACATCTGGATGCAACACAATGCTCATTGTGTAAGCGCCAGTTTGTTTCAGATGGCCTTCAGGCATCCGAACTTGGCTCTTATCAACGGTGAAACCTTGTGCTTCGATCGCAGTAGCGATGTCGGCATTGGTCACAGAACCGAACAATTTGCCATCAACGCCAGCTTTTTGGGAGATTTGAACAGCTAGGCCGTTCAATTTATCGCCACGTGCTTGCGCATCAGCCAATTTAGCTTGGTCAGCCGCTTCCAACTCAACGCGGCGTGCAGCAAATTCAGCAATATTGTTTGCAGTTGCACGTTTTGCTTTTCCTTGTGGGATCAGAAAATTGCGACCGTAACCATTTTTAACTTTAACCACATCACCCAGCTGGCCAAGATTAACTACTTTTTCCATCAAAATAACTTGCATGGTCTACTCCTTAGTGCAAATCAGTGTAAGGCAGCAAAGCCAAGAAACGGGCACGTTTAACCGCCACGCTCAACTGACGTTGATAGCGAGTTTTGGTGCCAGTAATGCGAGCCGGAATCAGTTTGCCATTTTCAGCAATGAATTCTTTCAGGATGTTCACATCCTTGTAATCCACTTCCGCAATTTTCTCAGCGGTGAAACGGCAGAACTTACGACGCTTAAACAATTGACGCGAAGAGTTACTCTTTTTGTCATCTTTTTTCTTAAAAACACGAGCCATGCTGTGCTCCTTTATTTCAATTTAATATTATCAACGTGCAGTATTAATTGCGCGATACGTAAACTACGTTGAGCTAAAAATCCGACCACATTCACTTGCTGACCTAATTCGAATTGGCTAATTTGCTGAGCCACTTCGCCTAACGCTAACATGGGCACTACGCAACACACTTGGCGATCAAGTCCTGCTTCGGTTTGCGTAGAAATGTGTCTAACTTTTAAGGTGATTCGCGGAATGCCCGCAGGCGTAAATCGCAAATCATCTTTCTCAACCAATTCACCGTCGATCACACAACGGTTACTGCTCAAATCAATCAAGCAGCCACTTCAGGTGCGGCAACTTCGGCAACCACATCGCTCGTTAGCGAACGTGATTTTTCTTCCTTCATCATTGCCGAAGGAAGAACAACAGCAGCCTTAGTCTTGATCGTCAGGTGACGCAACACAGCATCATTAAACTTGAATGCGTGTTCCAATTCGTCCAAAGTTTCTTGGTCGATTTCAATATTCATCAACACGTAATGTGCTTTGTGGATCTTTTGGATTGGGTAAGCCATTTGACGACGGCCCCAGTCTTCCAGACGGTGGATGTGACCATTTTTGCTGGTCACCAGCGTGCGGTATCGCTCGATCATTGCAGGCACTTGCTCGCTTTGATCAGGATGCACGATAAATACGATTTCGTAATGTCGCATCATTTCTCCTTGTGGATTAAAGCCCCCCATCATGCGAAAGATGGTGGAGCAAGATAGTTAAATCCCCTTTTGGGGACCGCGCATTATAAGGAAATTTCTTTTTGAGTCAAGCGGAAGGGCGATCGCGAAGTCAGAAGGGATTGCGTTAACTTTAGTCTTTTTTCATAAACTGCTCTAAGTGCTCCAAAAACGTTCTAGTCTTGGACGGTAAATAGCGGCGCATCGGCATCACCGCCCAAGCGGGCATCGACGGCAGTTGCCAGTCTGGTAGCACTTTGACTAAGCGTTTTAGGCGTAAATCTTCGGCGACAAAGCGCACTGGTAAAGCGCCAATACCCGCGCCATCGAGCAGTAATTGTTGAATCATGTCGGGCGAATTGACCGTCAAGCGTCCCGGTGCGACTTGTTCCCACACCGTTTTGCCATTGGTCAATTTCCAGGGCATGACTTGGCCGCGGGTAAACGGCATTCGCACCGAGGTGTGGTTGAGTAAATCATCGGGATGATTCGGTGCAGGATGCAGTGCGAGATAAATCGGGCTGGCGTATAAACCAAAATGCTGTTCGTCAATTTTGCGCGCAACCAGCGTGCTGTCGTTTTCCAGTTCGCCCATCCGAATGGCGAGGTCAAAGCGTTCGCCAATTAAATCGACGCGACGCGCGCTCAAATCCATTTCCAGTTGAATGTCGGGATAGGTGTCGATGAAGGTGGCGATGGCGCGCGACAATTGGTTGCGGGCGTAATCGCCGGGTAGCGAAATGCGCAGTCGACCGCGCGGTTTGGCTTCTTGGCTGCGCACAAAATCTTGGGTGGTGGCGACTTCTTCTGTCACGCGGCGGCAATGGTCTAAAAATTCTAAGCCGAAATCAGTCAGCGTTAAACGGCGAGTGGTGCGCAGCAATAAGCGTTGACCGAGCGCTGCTTCTAAATTAGCCAAGCGGCGGGAGACGGTGGCTTTGGGCATATTCAATAGTTCCGACGCTCGCACCAAACTGGCTTGTTCGGCGATGGTGGTGAACATAATGAAGTCGTCGGCAGAGAGGGTTTTTTGTTCCATTTACGGGATAGTGTATCTTGAGTTGGTAGCTTTATCTATTTTTTTGAGTCTGTAAGATGCGAGCCTAAGATGAACTGAGTGAGCAAAATGATGAGTAATATTATTCCAAAGGCGATTAAACAATCGCGCACGGTTGAACGATTGATCGAAGGCATCGCCACCTCAGACGGCGCCGGCGTTAAATTAACCCGTGTGTTAACTGGCAAATTACAGCGTCGCCTTGATCCATTTTTGATGCTGGATGCTTTCGGTAGCGACAATCCCGATGATTATATTGCCGGTTTCCCTGATCATCCGCACCGTGGTTTTGAAACGATTACCTATATGTTGGCGGGTCGGATGCGCCATCGCGATAGTGCCGGTCACGAAGGTTTGTTGCAAAATGGTGGCGTGCAGTGGATGACCGCCGGTCGTGGCGTGATTCATTCCGAATTGCCGGAACAAGAAGAAGGCGTGATGGAAGGCTTTCAGTTATGGCTGAATCTGCCCTCGCAAGCCAAAATGGCGGCACCGTGGTATCAAGATTTTCAGAGCGAATCCATTCCAGAATATGTCACCGAAACCGGCGTCACGGTGCGGGTGATTGCCGGTGCCAGCAATGGCGTGACGGGCGTGGTGACGCGGCAAGTGACGGAGCCGATTTATCTGGATGTGCATTTACCAGTCGGTACTAGTTTTTCGACGACTTTGCCCGCGAGTCACAACGCATTTATTTATGTGTATCGCGGTAGCGCGGCGGTGGGCGAATCGTTGGTTAATTCGCAGCGGATGGGCATTTTGAGCAACAACGACGGCGCGGATAGCGTATCAATTTTGGCCGAGGGCGACACGCGTTTGATTTTGGTGGCGGGTAAACCGTTGAACGAAGCCATTGTGCAATACGGCCCCTTTGTAATGAATACACAGCAAGAAATCAATCAGGCCTTAGACGATTTTCGGCAAGGGCGTTTTGCCTAACAATATTTGTTAATGATAACTTTAGGAGATTTTAAGATGACAACGACACTTTTTACACCGACCAAGCTGGGCAATTTGGAATTAAAAAATCGCATCGTGATGGCGCCGATGACACGTTGTCGCGCTGACGGTAATCTGCCGAATGCCATGGTTCAAAAATATTATACGGATCGTGCCAGCGCTGGTTTGATTATTACGGAAGGTATTTCGCCGTCGGCCAATGGTCTGGGTTATGCCAGAATTCCAGGGCTATTTAATGACGTGCAAGTGGCTGCTTGGCAGTCAGTGACATCTAGTGTGCATCAGGCAGGCGGCAAAATTGTGGTGCAATTTATGCACACCGGTCGCGTGAGTCATTCGGCAAATATGGCGGCTGGTACTAAAGTGTTGGCACCTTCCGCAATTGCGGCGCCAGGCGAAATGTGGACAGACACGCAAGGCATGCAACCTTATCCGGTGCCGTCAGAAATGACCGAAGCAGAGATTTTGGCGACGATTGCCGAATATGCCAACGCATCAAAACTAGCAATCGAAGCGGGTTTTGATGGCGTGGAATTGCACGCCGCCAACGGTTATTTGATTGATCAATTCTTGAATACCGCCTCCAATCAGCGCACCGATCGTTGGGGTGGCAGCGTTGAAAATCGCATTCGCTTCGCCGTGGAAGTCGCAAAGGCGTCGGTGGCGGCCATTGGTGGTAATAGAATTGGGATGCGGATTTCACCGTATGGCGCGTTTAACGGCACGGTGGCGGATGCCGAAATGGATGCGTTGTATCTCCGCTTGATCGAAGAGCTGAATCCGCTCGGTTTGGCTTACATTCACGTGGTTGATCACAGCTCGATGGGCGCGCCAGCTGTCAGCCCTACTTTGAAAGCGAAAATTCGCGGCACCTTTAATGGCGGCTATATTTTGTCGGGTGGTTACGATGCGGCGCGCGCCAAGGCCGATTTGGATGCGGATCGTGGCGATGTGGTGGCGTTTGGTCGGCCGTTTATTGCTAACCCTGATTTGGTGGCTAAGTTGCAAAGCGGTGCCGAATTAACCGCACCTGATTACAATACTTTTTACACGCCGGGCGAAAAGGGCTACACCGACTATTAAAGCCAACAGGCTTTGCGTCGAGAAAAATCATCCCATGCTGGTTTGAAAGTTTTTTGTTGTTGCGTATAGCGATTAGCCGCTTCGGCGGCTAGTTGCGAACGTATCGTTTGGCCAACGCTTGGCGGCAATTCGTTTACGCGTTGCTGCACATTCGACAAATCATTGAGTTGTCCCAAAATATCTTGCAAGTCTGACAGTTGCCGTAGATACCGTTCGGTCTTTTTGCGCGGCAATAAATCGTTGAACAATTCCACGCTGTAACGCAATTTTTTGCAGGCAATGCGTAGCGTATGTAATCCGCCGTTGTCGTTGAGCTTGGATCGTCGGCCTCTTTTTTGTACGCCTTGCTCAAAATGATTGAGCACGTCATGCGCATAATTTGTCAACGTCAATTTCTTATGGGCAAGTCGGCGCCAATAATTACCGAGCATCCAATTGCCGAAACGTAACAATAATTGTTGAAATTCGCGAGATTGTAAATTTTGACGAACCAATAAATGATGTTGTTGGCGAATTTTTTCGCTGGCTTTAAGCGTCTTTGCTAAGTCTAAATCGCTTAAGTTGGCGCTGGCCAAACTCTCAGAAATAAACACATCCCAATCGCGCAGATCACCGAAATCAATACACAGCGTTTTGACTTGTTGTTGCAAGTCGATTAATTCGTCATCGGCACGAATTTCGTGTGTCATCGCCAACACCAAGCGCAAGCGGCGCAATGCTAGCCGGATTTGGTGTAAATATTCATCGTTTAATTGTGCAATTGCGCCAAGCACATTGCTTTGTAAATGGCTTAAACAGGCCCAAATATGTTGTGCCAAGGCGTCGGCGATCGTTTGCGATTTAGAGAGTTTTGGCAACTCGATTTTTTGAAAAGTTGGTGACTTTTCGGTAAATAAACGATAGCCATATTCGGCTTTGTTGGTTTGCTCAATCTGCAGCGGCACCACCTCAAGCAGCGAGAGTGCCAAGGCAAAAAGCTGTTGCGGATGGCCAGACTTTAATTCCAGTTCTAATTCGCAAATTGGATGCGTTTTATCGTTGGCGCGAATTTCGCCCACATCCAAACACAGCTCGATTTCAGCGCCATCAAATTGCACCAAAAAGCTATCGCGGTTGAAGTCGGTGACAAATGCGGCTTTTAATTGGCTACAAATTTCGGCTGGTAATTCGCCACCTGATTGCTTTAGCACATCGAAATCCAAAGCGTCGCCGGCAACCGGTGCTTCCCATTCATTGCGGCTGTGTAAACCGGCTTGCACGCCACCGCCCCCTTTCAAGGTTTGCAGCCATTGCGTGCCCACGCGGCGCAAGCGCAAGGCACTGCGGCGCTGGTGTAAATCAAGCGTCAGTGTGTCGAAATAAATACTGAAAAGCTGGCGCGAAACCGGTGGTTGAGTGGTCAGTTGGCTGTGCAATAAATGCCGTTTTAATGCCGGCAAATCTTTCGCCGCCAGTGACAGTTTTAGTTCGGTTTCGATTGCCATAATGTCAATTCAGCGGTGAAATAAATTAAGCTGCTAAACCCGCAGCAACACCAGATGCCCACGCCCATTGGAAATTATAGCCGCCGAGTTGGCCGGTAACGTCCACCACTTCGCCAATAAAAAACAAGCCGGGCACGTCGTTGGCTTCCATCGTTTTTGATGACAAGGCGCGCGTATCGACACCGCCGCAAGTCACTTCTGCTTTGCCATAACCGGCCGTGCCACTAGGCGTGATTTCCCAGCTATGTAATTGGGCGGCGAGGGCGCTTAACGCTTTTTCGGAATACTGATTCAGTGGCTTGTTGTCGTTGTGTTGCGCGCACCAGGCGTCGGCGAATTGCTTGGGCAAATAGGCCGCCAAAAAATTGGACAGTAATTGGCGTGAGCTGCGTTGTTCGATGAAGATTGCGTCCAAATCGACAGTCGGTAGTAAATTGATTTTCAGCGCTTGCCCCGGTTGCCAATAAGACGAAATTTGCAGAATGGCGGGGCCGCTCAAGCCGCGATGGGTAAATAGTAAATTTTCGCGGAAACTATGTTTGCCAAAACTGACTTCTGCGTCGAGCGAAATGCCGGCCAAATTTTCATACGCTAGCCACTGCTCTGGTTGAAAAGTAAGCGGCACCAAACCGGCGTGGAGCTTGGTGATCGGTAGGCCAAATTGTTCGGCAACTTGGTAGCCAAACGGTGTCGCGCCAATTTTTGGAATCGATAAACCGCCAGTGGCGATCACCAACGAAGGCGCGCTAAATTCACCGCGACTGGTGACGACGGTAAATTGTTTACCGCGACTAATTTTGCCGACTTCGCACGATTTATACGTCACCACTTTGGCGGTATCGCATTCTTGTCGTAGCAGGCGAATAAGGGCTTCTGAGCCATCATCGCAAAATAATTGACCCAATGTTTTCTCGTGATACGTCACGCCGTGTTTCACCAACAAATCGATGAAATGTTGCGGTGTAAAACGAGCCAAAGCCGAACGGCAAAAATGCGGATTGTCCGAAATAAAATTATCCGGTTTGGTATTGAGATTGGTGAAATTGCAACGACCGCCACCAGAAATGCGAATTTTTTCGGCGAGTTTATCAGCGTGATCGAGCAAGGCGACCGAGCGGCCACGATTGCCGGCTTCAATTGCGCACATCATACCGGAAGCGCCGGCGCCGATAATAATGACATCTACTTGAATGTTCATGCTGTTACCTCTAATTTTTGCCACAAACAATTGCCTTTGCTGGCTTTGTCGAGGTCGGTTAAATAAGCCGCGTGCAACGTTATTTCTTCAAGGGTTGGCGCCAACACGCGCACGGCCAAGCGCACGCCATCGGCATCCAAAGAATCTTCTCGCACATCTTCGATGGTTTCATCGCCGAGTAAGCTGTCTTGGCCACGCGTCATCGCCAAATACACTTCGCCTAATAATTCGGTATCCAGCAAGGCACCGTGCAAAGTGCGATGTGAATTGTCGATTTCGTAGCGATCACACAACGCATTCAAATTATTTTTCTTGCCCGGCCACAGGTCTTTTGCCATCCTTAGCGTGTCAATCACCGAGGGACAGCACGTGGTGATTTTTGGTAAGCCGGCGAGCTCGAGTTCTTTATTGATGAAGCCAATATCGAACGGCGCGTTATGCGCGATGAGCTCAGCGCCCGATAAAAACTCCAACAGCGAAGGCGCAATTTCAGCGAATTTTGCTTCGTGTTGCAATCGATCCAACGTCAAGCCGTGCACCCGTGCCGCATCTTCTTCGACCTCGCGTTCGGGATTAAGGTAGCGATGAAATTTACGATCGCTCATCTTGCGGTTGATCATTTCAATCGCCGCGATTTCCACAATGCGATGACCTTTGTCGGGATACAGGCCGGTGGTTTCGGTGTCTAGAATTATTTGTCTCATCTTATTGTTTCTCATTCAAAATTTGTTCAACGCCGCGATTAGCCAATTGATCGGCGCGCTCATTACCATCGTGACCGGCGTGACCTTTTACCCAAATCCATTCGACTTGATGTTGCGCGGCCACCGCATCCAAGCGGCGCCATAAATCTTCATTTTTCACGGGCTGTTTGCTGGCGGTTTTCCAGCCGCGTTGCTTCCATCCCGGCAGCCATTCGCTGATGCCTTGCAGTACATATTTCGAATCAGAATGTAAGCGCACTTGGCACGGTCGTGTCAACGCTTCTAACGCTGAAATGGCACCCATTAATTCCATCCGATTATTGGTGGTGACGCGCTCGCCGCCACACAATTCGCGCTCTTTGCCTTTGCCACGCAACAGCGCGCCCCAGCCGCCGACGCCGGGATTTCCCTTGCACGCACCATCGGTAAAAATATCAATTTTGTCAGTCATCTTCTTGTTCACGTTGCGACACATCGCGGTTTAATTTTGGCGCTGCGGGAATTAAGCGGCGAACTAAACGTTCATTCCAAAGCGGTTTAAGCGGCCGCATACCCGGCACGCGTTTGATCGCGTGTAAAAAATAAACGCCACCGCCCACCGCCCACCAGCGATCACCGGCTTTTTCCATAAACGCATATTTTTCGAGCCACGGGCTTTGATGCAACGGTGGCGCGTAAGCGGCGAAACGTCCGCCAACCACTTCAAAACCGAGCAAGGCTAACCAATCTTTTAAGCGCGCCAAAGCAATAAATTTACCTTGCCACGGATAACCTTGGTGGCGACCTAACGCGCGCGTCATTCCCCACAAACTAAACGGATTGAAGCCGCTGATAATGAGGCTGCCTTCGGCGCGCAAGACGCGTTCGACTTCACGCAAGGTTTGGTGTGGGAATTCAGAAAATTCTAAAACGTGCGGCAAAATTACCAAGTCTAAACTGTCGCTGGCGATCGGTAATTCGGTGTGAACCAGTCGAACGTCGTGCCCTGTTTGGCTGCCAGCGGTGAAGCGCAGCGGAATGCGACTGCTACGCAGAAAATCGATTTCTGGCAGGCCAATCTGCATCGCGTTAAAACCAAAAATATCGCTCACCGCACGATCAAAATAATCGTGTTCGCGCTTTAGCACATAGTCGCCTTGCGCCGTGCTAAACCAATCACTCAAACTTTCCGGGCTTGCCTTACAATTCAACATTGCCTTCAAATCCATTCATTTTATGTTTGAAATTACTGCCGTTCCTGCGCTACAAGATAATTATATTTGGATGATCCACAACGCGCATTTTGCCGCTGCCGTCGATCCCGGCGAAGCGCAACCGGTGCTCGATTTTTTGAAGCAACGCGGATTGCAATTACGCCATATTTTATGCACCCATCGCCACCGCGATCACATCGGCGGCATCGAAAAACTGCGCGAAGTATATAACGTGCCGGTGCACGGGCGACAACATCCCAATAATCCTTTTATTACCGATGACTTAGCCGAGGGTGAACAATTGCTATTGGCTGAATTTGGTTTGACGTTTGAAATTTTTGAAGTGCCCGGCCATTTGGCTGATCATGTGGCGTTTGTCGCGCCCGGTATTTTGTTTTGCGGTGACGTGTTATTTGGTGCCGGTTGCGGAAAAAGTTTTGAAGGCACGCTGGCACAATTGCATCATTCGCTGCAACGTTTGGCGGCTTTGCCCGATGAAACCTTGGTTTATTGTGCGCACGAATATACCGAATATAATTTACCGTTTGCTTTGAATTGCGAGCCGAATAATGAGGATTTACAACAACGTAATCGCGACGCGTTGGCGCTGCGCGCTTTGGGTAAATCGACCGTTCCGTCGACTATTGCTTTGGAAAAAGCCACCAACCCATTTTTTCGTTGCAACAGCGCCGAAATTATTCAGACGCTGCGACTGAAGGGTTTTGCTGAAAGTGGAGATGAAGCCGTGTTTGCCGCGCTACGGCGATGGCGCGATGGATAATTGATTGATTCATTTAAAGTTTGCCAGTAGAGCTTCTTAGGTGCATCTTCCGTAGGCAAGCTTTTAAACCTAATTACACACTCGGTGGCGTTTTAGGTTTGCGCAGTGCTAACGCCGACAAGACATAACCAGACAGCGCGTAGCCCAAAAATAACAAGAACAGCACGCTCGGTGGATCGCTAGAAATGAGAATGAAAAATAGCGCGAATAAAAAAATGACGATGAACGGCACGCTTTTGCGCATATTGAAATCTTTGAAGCTGTAAAACTTGACGTTGCTGACCATGCTCAAACCGGCAAACACCGTTAAAGCAGCGGCAAACCAACGGCAATCGTGGGCGCTGAAATAACCTTTGTCGACCACAATCCAGACGAAACCGGCAACCAGCGCGGCAGCGGCTGGGCTAGGCAATCCTTGGAAAAAACGTTTGTCGACGACGTCGATATTGGCGTTGAATCTAGCTAAACGTAAGGCTGCGCCAGCGCAATAAATAAAGGCAGCGAACCAACCTAGTTTGCCGAGATCGCGAAACGCCCATTCGTAAATTAACAGCGAAGGCGCCACGCCAAAAGAAACCATGTCCGACAAACTGTCGTATTGGGCACCAAATTCACTTTGGGTGCGCGTCATTCGAGCAACGCGACCATCCAAGCCATCCAAAATCATCGCGATAAAAATAGCGACAGCAGCTTGTTCAAAGCGACCATTCATCGCCTGCACAATCGCGAAAAACCCCGCAAACAACGCGCCGGTGGTAAACAGATTTGGCAGCAAATAAATGCTACGACGTCTGATGTCTAACGGTTTACGTTGTTGAGGATCATTCATCATTAAAGGCTCACCACAGAGACACTGAGGCACCGAGTAGCGCGCGCCATCGTTGCATTTTTGATCCGATAAATATCACTAGTTAAAACACTCACCAAAGCGACACTTCGCTTTTGACTTTCTGTGTGCCTCTGTGGTGATACTGCTTTTGAATTCATGATTTAGAGTTGCGCCAAAATGGTGGTGGTGGCCGACACTTTATCACCGATGCTAACTTTAACGTTGGCAGTCAGTGGTAAATAAACGTCAACACGTGAACCAAAACGGATAAAACCATAACGTTGACCACGTGTTAGCGCGTCGCCAACTTTGACGTAACATAAAATACGACGGGCGATCAGACCGGCTACTTGTACAAAAGTAACGGTTTGTTGATCGTTGGTGGTGAGCACAATCGCGTTGCGCTCATTTTCTGTTGACGCTTTATCCAAATCGGCGTTAACAAACTTGCCGGGGAAATATTGGATTTTTTGAATCACGCCATCAACCGGGCTGCGGTTGGAATGCACGTTAAATACATTCATAAATACGCTGACCAAAATAGCTTCGCGTTCGCCATACGGATCTTGAATGCGTTCAACTTTGATCACACGGCCATCGGCTGGCGACAAAACCACACCCGCTTGTTGCGGAATTTCACGCGGTGGATCGCGGAAAAATTGCAGCACAAACAGCGCGATAATCCACATCACCAAACCGGAGACGAAACTGCCGTAAACAGAAGCAATCACTGCAAGCACGATGGCGATGGTTAAAAAAGGCCAACCTTCGCGAGCGATAATAGGATGAGGATAATTTGTCATAGTTTTGGAGCCTGTTGTGAGTTGCTAGTTGGCAGGGATGAGTGGCAAGTATTGTTGAGCTAAGCGCTTGCCACCCAGCACTTTTTAGTTCTTCGATTGATCGACCAGCTTGTTTTTGCTGATCCACGGCATCATCGCACGTAATTGACCACCCACCACTTCGATTGGATGTTCAGCGTTCAAACGACGACGCGCCGTCATTTCTGGATAGTTGGTGCGGCCTTCCAAAATGAACTGTTTAGCGTATGAGCCATTTTGAATATTCTTCAAACATTCTTTCATGGCAGCACGCGCTTCATCGCCAATGACGCGATGGCCAGTGACATATTCGCCGTATTCAGCATTGTTTGAAATCGAGTAATTCATGTTGGCAATGCCGCCTTCGTACATCAAATCCACGATCAATTTCAATTCGTGCAAACATTCGAAATACGCCATTTCTGGTGCGTAACCGGCTTCAGTCAAAGTTTCAAAACCCGCTTTCACTAATTCCACTGCGCCGCCACACAATACCGCCTGCTCGCCGAACAAGTCAGTTTCAGTTTCTTCGCGGAAGTTCGTTTCGATCACGCCACCTTTGGTGCCGCCGTTAGCTGCCGCGTAAGACAAAGCGATGTCTTTGGCTTTGCCGGTCACGTCTTGATAAACCGCGATCAGACTTGGAACGCCGCCACCTTTCAGGTATTCGGAACGCACAGTGTGGCCAGGACCTTTAGGCGCAACCATGATCACGTCGACGTCAGCACGTGGCACAACTTGGTTGTAATGCACGTTGAAACCGTGCGCGAAAGCCAGCGCAGCGCCAGCCTTCATGTTTGGTGCAACGTCTGCGTGGTAAACCTCAGGAATGGTTTCGTCTGGCAACAACATCATGACCACGTCAGCAGCGGCAACAGCGACTGCAACTTCAGCTACGTTCAGGCCGGCTGCCGCAGCTTTAGCCCAAGACGCGCCATTTTTACGCAAACCAACGGTTACGTTTATGCCTGAATCACGCAGATTTTGCGCGTGAGCGTGGCCTTGTGAGCCGTAGCCGATGATGGTTACTTGTTTGCCCTTGATCAGGGAAAGGTCTGCGTCTTTATCGTAATAAACTTTCATGTTGGCCTCGTTTGTAAAATCAAAAATAAAAATAAATCAAAGTTTCAAAATGCGATCGCCGCGTCCGATGCCGGAAGCGCCAGTGCGTACAGTTTCCAAAATCAATTCGCGATCAATGGCGTGTAAAAAGCTGTCCAGCTTAGAACCGGTGCCGGTCAATTCGATGATGTAAGAGGTATCCGACACATCAATAATGCGACCGCGGAAAATATCCGCCATCCGCTTCAGTTCTTCGCGATCGCTGCCGACCGCGCGAACTTTTACCACCATTAATTCGCGTTCAATATGATCGCCGTCGCTCAAATCCATCACTGAAACCACGTCGATCAATTTGTTTAATTGCTTGTTGATTTGCTCGATGACGGCATCCGAGCCGCGCGTCACAATGGTCATTCGCGACAAGGTCGGATCTTCGGTTGCCGCCACTGTTAGCGATTCAATATTGTAACCGCGCGCTGAAAATAATCCCGCCACCCGTGACAAGGCGCCGGCTTCGTTTTCCATCAGCAGAGAAATAATGTGACGCATTACAAATCCTCCGCCAAAATAATTTCAGACAAGCCTTTACCGCCAGGCACCATCGGAAATACGTTTTCAGTTGGGTCGGTGCGGAAGTCCATAAACACCAATTCATTTTTGCGAGCGAACGCTTCTTTCAGTGCGCCTTCGACATCCGACGGACTGTCGATGCGAATGCCGACGTGGCCATACGCTTCAGCCAATTTTACAAAATCAGGCAGCGCGTCCATATACGATTCGGAATGGCGATTGCCGTGGAAAAATTCCTGCCACTGGCGAACCATGCCCAAATAACGATTGTTCAGCGCGATCACTTTAATTGGCAGATGAAATTGTTTGCAGGTGGATAATTCCTGAATATTCATCTGAATACTGCCTTCGCCGGTGACGCAGGCGACGGTGGCGCCAGGATGCGCTAATTGCACGCCCATCGCCGCGGGTAAACCAAAACCCATGGTGCCCAAGCCGCCCGAATTAATCCAACGCCGTGGCTGATTAAATTTGTAATATTGCGCCGCCCACATTTGATGTTGGCCGACGTCGGACGTGACGAAAGCTTCGCCGTGGGTGATTTCGTAAAGCTTTTCAATCACGAATTGCGGCTTAATCACTTCGCTAGAATTTTTGTAAACCAGCGAGGTGCGGCTGCGCCATTCAGCAATTTGCTTCCACCAAACCGCCAAAGCCTCGGCATCTGGTTTTTGTTGCGTGCTGCGCACGGCGGTCAATAAATCAGCCAAAACGTGAGCGACATCGCCGACCAAAGGCACGTCTACTTTGACGCGTTTCGAAATCGATGCGGGGTCAATATCAATGTGAATAATTTTGCGTGGCACTTCGCCAAAGTGGGCGACATTGCCGATCACGCGATCGTCAAACCGTGCGCCAACCGCCAGCAAGACATCGCAATTTTGCATGCCCATATTGGCTTCCAGCGTGCCGTGCATGCCGAGCATCCCAACAAATTGTTTGTCGTTGGCCGGATAGCCGCCCAAACCCATCAAGGTGTTGGTGCACGGTGCACCGAGCAAACGCACCAATTCGGTTAGTTGCTTAGAAGCGTCAGACAACACTACGCCGCCACCGGCATAAATCATCGGCCGCTTGGCGTTTAATAATAATTTCGCCGCTTCCAAAATTTGTGCGGGCTCAGCCGTGGTGGCTGGATTGTAAGAACGAATGCTGACGCTGGCAGGATATTCAAAGGTGACTTTTTGATTCGAAACGTCTTTTGGAATATCGACCAACACCGGACCAGGGCGACCACTTTTCGCTAGATAAAACGCTTTTTTCATCGTCACTGCGATGTCGCGGGCGTCTTTCACCAAGAAATTATGCTTAACGCAAGGACGCGTAATGCCGACCGCGTCGACTTCTTGGAAAGCGTCTTCGCCGATATAGTTAGTGGGCACTTGACCGCTAATTACCACCATCGGAATCGAATCCATATACGCGGTAGCAATACCGGTGACAGCATTGGTCACGCCAGGGCCGGAAGTCACCAAGGCGACGCCGACTTTGTCAGTCGAGCGCGCGTAGCCATCGGCCGCGTGAATCGCAGCTTGTTCGTGACGCACTAAAATGTGCTTCACTTTGTCTTGATTGAAGAGCGCGTCGTAAATAAACAACACGGCACCACCGGGATAGCCGAATACGTATTCGGTCCCTTCTTCTTGCAAACATCTGATGGCAATCTCTGCGCCTGTCAGTTCCATAGCTAAATTACCTTAGCGAGAGTCAATAGTAAGAGGCGAAGGGTAATGGTTGATGGCATTTTGGTCAACCCCTGAAGCATCAGGGTTGACGATTGAGCTTAAATTCACAGCTTAAATTGGTAATTTAGGAGTATTTTAATTTTGTCGAAAATGTTATTAAAATGCGGGGCGGCGTCTCACTTTTAATTATTTTTTGGCGGAATTGCAAAAATGAGCGTGATTAAATTTGCCATTACTTCAGAATCTCTGATAGATTAGCTACCGTGCGCTTGCTTTGAGCGTGCTGTTGCTGAGTAATCGGCATCGCCATTAAATTCAATTAATCGCTTTATTTTCAAGGGAGATCTATAGTATGAATCGTAAAGAACTGATTGACGCACTTGCCGCTAAAACGGACAGCACTAAAGCAGATGCAGACCGCAATATTGCCGCCATCATCGAAATCATCACTGCAACCTTGAAAAAAGGTGACAGCGTTTCTTTGGTTGGTTTTGGTTCGTTTGAAGTGCGCGCACGCGCTGCTCGTACCGGCCGCAATCCAGCAACTGGCGCTGAGTTGAAAATCAAAGCATCGAAACAGCCCGCTTTTAAAGCTGGTGCAACACTGAAAGCAGCAGTAAACGGCGTTAAAAAATAAGATTCACCATCGGTCGCTTCGTTCTGGAGCGGCCGGTTTTCTCCGCAGTTTAATTCCCTTCGTGTTTTTTGATGGCTGCCGTGTGTGCCCGCACATGCATTTCTTGTGTTTTGTGTGTTAGTCTCACGAGGTTAGGCGTCGCTGGATTAGTTAAATATGCCTATTAATCAAATGGTTTACCTCCCCCCCCCCCGCAGGCGGTTATCTATATAATTTCATGAATTATATAGTACTTCGCGTCGCTGGCTTTTTGTCGCGTATCTTGATAACCTCTGACTAATAAAGCGTTGCCAATGGTGGTTTGGTGACTATAAATGCGGGGAAGAATGTTGCATTGTCTTGAAGTAAAAAATGAAAGTGCGCTTGGTAAGTGGTTTTTGGTGTACACCAAGCCGCGTCAAGAACAATGTGCCAAAGAAAATCTTGAGCGACAAGCGTATGAATGTTTTTTGCCGTTAATCAAAGTTCAAAAAATCCGTGCTGGCAAATGCATCGAAGAAACAGAAAGTCTGTTTCCGCGTTATATGTTTATTCGCCTGATTGAGGGCTTGAGTAACTTTGGCCCGATTCGTAGTACCAAAGGTGTGAGCGGTTTGGTGAAATTTGCGGGCGTGTCGGCGCGAGTGCCGGATCAACTGGTTGAAGCGTTGCAGCAAGGGCCTTTGTTGCACGAAGAATTATTTCAGTCGGGTGATCAGATTAAAGTGGTCGCTGGGCCGTTTATAGGCTTTGAAGCGGAATGTATTAAGTTGCAAAAAATGAAAGATGGCGAAATGCGAGCGCTGGTGCTGCTCGATTTTCTATCTAAAAAACAGCGGGTCAGTATGCCGCTGTCGGAGTTGCAAAAAGCGGCGTGATAAGGAGATGAGCTCGGTTGTCAGGGCTCATTTGTTTGTCTAGTGCGCGCAGAGATTGCGCGACTGTTTCAATAAAATTTAAGCTGACGCGTTTTTCGAGTGACGCTAAATCGAAGGGCGGTAGCGTGCCTAAATACTTCTGCTAAACTGACCAAGTACGCAATTTAGGCGCTCATTAAAAGATAAAACGCTATGAATAAAATCCTTCCTGTGATTCTCTGCGGTGGTTCTGGCACACGTTTGTGGCCGCTATCGCGCGCTGGTTTTCCGAAGCAATTTCTGGTGCTATCTGGCACCACCAGCTTATTTCAACAAGCGATTGAGCGGGTAAATAATCTGGTGGCGGACGATATTCAAGTCGGTGAAACGCTGATTGTGACCGGCGAGGAGCATCGTTTTCTAGCGCTCGATCAATTGCGCGAAATGAAAGCGATTAAAGCGACTTTATTGTTGGAACCCGTTGCGCGTAATACTGCGCCGGCGCTGACCTTGGCCGCGTTAAAAGCAACGGAAAACGGTGAAGATCCGATTTTAGTGGTGACGCCGGCTGACCAAACGGTGATCAACACCGCCGCCTTTAAAGAAGCGCTGCAACAAAGTATTCGCGCCGCCGCCGATGGCAGCATCGTCATTTTAGGGATTACGCCAGATAAACCAGAAACCGGTTATGGCTATATTAAAACGGGATCGCTGAGTGATGCTCGCGAACCTACTCGTCATTGCGAGGCGCAAAGCGACGCGGCAATCCAGGCTTTAACCGTCGAGTGTTTCGTCGAAAAACCCAATGCAGAAACCGCACAACGTTATCTGGCAGAAGGTGGGTATTATTGGAACAGCGGCATGTTTGTGCTCAAAGCCAGCACTTGGCTGAAAGCGTTGGCGCAATTTCATCCTGCCATTGCCGACTCAACGCAACAAGCGTGGGCGAATAAAACAGATGACTTGCCGTTCATTCGTCCTGACAAAGCCGGCTTTGCCAACATTCCGAGCGACTCGGTGGATTATGCGGTGATGGAACCGGTGAGCGCCGATCAGCAAGCAAATCATTCTGCCTTCGCGCTGAAGATGGTGCCGCTTGATGCCGGTTGGAATGACCTTGGCGCGTGGGATGCGGTGTGGCAAGTCGGTGAAAAAGATGCGCAAGGCAATGCGCTCACCGGGGATACGCTGGCGATAGACACCAATAACACTTTAATTAATGCCTCTAGTCGTTTGGTTGGCACGGTTGGGGTGAATAATTTAATCATCATCGAAACCGCCGATGCGGTGCTAGTGGCTGATCGTAGCCAAAGCCAAGATGTGAAAAAAATAGTTACCGCACTTCAACAGCAAAGCCGCGAAGAACATACCTTGCATCGCAAAGTGTCGCGCCCGTGGGGTTGGTACGACAGCATAGATGAAGAAGAACGCTTCAAAGTGAAGCGGATTATGGTCAAGCCGAAAGCAAGTTTGAGCCTACAAAAACACCACCACCGCGCCGAACATTGGATTGTGGTGAAAGGCACGGCAGAAGTGACCTGTGGCGACAAAACTATTTTGCTGTCAGAAAATCAATCGACCTATATTCCCTTGGGTGAAATGCATCGCTTATCAAATCCCGGCTCAATTCCGCTCGAAATTATCGAAGTGCAGTCGGGTAGCTATTTGGGCGAAGACGATATTCAGCGCTTTGATGATAAGTATGGGCGGTAATTAGCTGTTGAATTAGAATTTGTAGGTCGGGATTCATCCCGACGGGGTTCCGCGAAAAATAGCAGCTTGATGTGCATTATTCAATAGTTAGGCAGGCGGGGAAAACCATGAAACAGCGTAAAAGTGATGCATTAATGCAAGACTTGACACCGTTTATGTCTTTGCCGTTGAATGAACTCGCCATCCGCCAAGTTGCCAAAAAGGTGGTTGCAGTGGCGAATTCACCACTAAAGGTTATTCTTTTTGGCTCCTATGCGCGCGGCGCGGCTGACGCTGGATCGGATCTTGATCTGCTTGTTATCGAACGCGAGATAACAGACCTGGCGAGCGAATACCTTAAAGTTCATAGTGCAGCGTCGGGATTTGGCGTAGGTATAGATATTCTCTTGCTGACCGAAAGTGAATTTGAAAAAAAACGCGATTGGTGGACTACGCCTGTTTATTGGGCTGCCCGCGAAGGCAGGGTGCTGTATGAATCCGTATAAAGAACAAGCGGATGCTTTGTTTCAAGCAGGCAGTAGAGACCTGCTCTCGCTTCAGTTATTGATTGAAACCGGAAGGGCACCACATGAATCAATCGGTTTCCATGCCCAGCAAGCATGTGAAAAATTTATCAAAACTGTTGCCGTACTTCACGGCATTGTTTTCGAGCGCACTCATGACCTTATTCTGCTTCATGAATTGCTGTTACGGCATAACATTGCTATTCCGGAGCAAAAGGAAACTCTGAGAGCATTGAATCGTTATGCAGTTCAATTTCGTTATGAAGGCTGCTCCATCGAGATGGTCAAAGATGCCGACTGCCTACGCTCGGCGATGAGGCTTTCTGAGTGGGCGAGCAAGCTCATCATGACAGCGCTAGACTAAAAACCTCTCAGCGCATTGTCCTCGCTATCACAATAGATGTTCAGCGAAATGTAACGTGTCTGTCGGGATGCACCCGCAAGGAGTAGGTCGTGGCTGTACGGGATAATGAATCATATCCCTACACCACACGCACATTCCCGACCTACGAAAAACAGCAGCTTTGCTTTTAACGTTGTAGGTCGGGATTTATCCCGACGATGTTCGACGAAAAACAGTTGGTTTGGTTTAGGGTTGGTAGGTCGGGATTTATCCCGACGGGGTTCGGAGAAATGTAACGTGTCTGTCAGGATAAATCCTGACCTACGAAAAACAGCAGGTTTGCTTTTGACGTTGTAGGTCGGGATTTATCCCGACGATGTTCGACGAAAAAACAGTTGGTTTGGTTTAAGGTTGGTAGGTCGGGATTTATCCCGACAGAAATCTTCGCTATTGCGGCAATAACCATCTGGTTTGTTAGAGTATCGAATTATGTATGCAGAACGATTAATGCTTGAAACAGATGTGTTTGGAAACCTGATGTCTATGCCAACTTTACCGCCAAACAAGCGACTGGAAGCTATTTTTCTTGTTATTTCAGAGCAAGAAGCATCGAGCAATATTCGTCGTAAACCGCATGCTGAAATAGCAGGTAAATCCAAAATAATTGGAGATATCTTTGATAGTGTCCCCACTGGTAGCTGGGATTTGGTTAAATGATTCTACTCGACACGCATATTTGGCTGCGGTGGGTAAATGAAGACAGCGCCTCACTTTCAGAGGCTATTGATCCGGCCAGATTATGTTTGAAGTCCGTTCGCATTGAGCTTGTCGAAATGTGAATGAACTCATAGCCTTCGACAGGCTCAGGCCGAACGGGGTTTAATACTTCACCATGCCGGATCAATAGAACGACCCAAATCGGATACTTGAGAGCTTGTTCTTGACAAGTTGTTAAGAATTGCGCATTCTGCCAGTATCAAATTAAGGGGAACAGCATGAAAACAATGACAGTTGGTGAGTTGAAAGCACAGTTTTCCGAGGTGTTGGGGATGATCGCTGAAAATGGTGAGCCAATTGCAATCAGTTACGGCAAAAAGAGGGAACGGGTTGCTGCTATTGTGCCTTTTAGGCTGCTGAAATCTCAAGGTTCTCGCCCGCTGGGGTTGATGCAAGGTCATGCAAATTTTGTTTTTTCGGATGATTCTGGGCTGTGTGATGAGGATTTTCTCCGCTCATGAGTTATTTGCTGGATACCCATGTTTTTTTGTGGTCGGCATTTTCACCGGATAAATTGAGTGCAGGGGCGCGGAATATTATTAGTGCTTCAGATAACAGGGTTTGTGTCAGCGCCATCTCATTTTGGGAGATTTCTCTAAAATTCACATTAGGTAAGATTGCTTTAGAGAATTGCATGCCAGATGATCTACCGGGTGTCGCTGAGCGGATGGATATTGAAATTATTCAGCCCACTGTTCAGGAAATAGCTTCTTTTTATCAATTACCCAAAGTGGCACATAAAGATCCTTTTGATCGCATGATTATCTGGCAGGCAATACAACAGCCGCTGGTGCTCATTTCCAAGGATGCAAAATTCCCAGAGTATGAAAAATTTGGTCTGAAGGTGCTCTGGTAAATAGGGCGCATCTTAACGAAAAACAGCAGGTTGGTTTGGTAGGTCGGGATTTATCCCGACGGGGATCGACGAAAAACAGCGGGTTTGAATTTGGTTTGGTCGGAATTTATCCCGACAAGAATCGGCGAAATTAATGTACCCCGTCAGGATAAATCCTGACCTACGAAAGACTACGGGTTTGAATTTGGTTTGGTAGACGGAGTTTGTCAACCTAGTTGTCGCCTGATCACCTACGATTATGCTGCCATTTTTAGCGCTAAATTTCCCTCCACTTTCTCGTCATTATCGGTAATACGTTGATCCGGATTTAA
>Ga0114977_10000303_pt1 | contig 33587 bp, 46 predicted proteins | sample S_130805_MF_Meta_FD_87026 | JGI IMG/M metagenome (GOLD analysis project Ga0114977, IMG submission 87026) | Freshwater microbial communities from Lake Simoncouche, Canada to study carbon cycling - S_130805_MF_MetaG | ecosystem: Environmental > Aquatic > Freshwater > Lake | place: Lake...
GTTAAGAGATGCCATTAATGGTATCAGTATTCCAGATACTTCAACTTTCGTATTGAAATCAGGAAGTACCATGACAGGAGCATTAAAGCTTCCTGCTGGCGATCCCACAGATCCATTACATGCAGCAAACAAACAATATGTTGACAATAAATTAAGCACAGTATCTCCGGGGGGTAAATATCTTCCTCTTTCTGGTGGTGCGATGACTGGAGCAATAACACTTCCTTCGGGAGATCCAGCAAATGATCTTCATGCTGCTAATAAACAATATGTAGATAAATTTAAACCATCTCCATTAGTTTATCTTCCTCTTTCTGGTGGAACAATGACTGGAGAATTGAATATAAAGGGATTTTCCGAAACAAATACCACAGCAGATCTTAATGCCGCCATAGCAAATTTAAATTTGCTATTGGGTAATACATTTTCATTTAATTTAGGAAGTGGTGCATCTTCTTTTACTTTATCGAATGTACCAACTAATTCTTTTAGTTTTACAATAATTTTGACTCAAAAAGGAAGTCCTGCTGGTACGGTATTATGGAATTTTGGAAGTTCTTATACTGTAAAATGGGCAAATGGTGCTTCGCCTATTGTATCTGCGGAAGTTGGAAAAGTTGATATATATTCATTCATGGTAGTTGGTACTACAATATATGGATTTGTTGGTGGTCAAAGATTTTAATTATTATGCCAATAGGAAACGCATTAGCTGTAATAAGAAGCACTGATGATCGATATATTCCCTACAAAGTAACAACTTTTACCGGGAGTTTAACTTACGTGGGATATATGGATGGAGTTAATAGTTATTATTTTTCTCCTCCTACGTTAACTGGCGGAAAAAGATTATCAATTGATAATAACTCAAACATAATAACAACAACAAATTTCAGAACAGTTTTAATTGATATTAGAGAAAAAAATAAACATATATCCGACATATATGGAAAAATGTATCAGACAATTGCTTATCATACTGATGGTAAAAGTATAAGATGTATTAGCAACATGATATCTTTGTATGGAACTGTAGATAATTTTTTAACAGATTTGGGTGGTTCTGCATCGGGTGATGTTGATGGAGGTGCTGCGACCAGATTTGACAGCGGAGCAAAATTTAATAATATAAATGGTGGAATTTTTGATTCTGATGGGAATGCATATGTATGTGATACGGGAAATTCCAAAATAAAAAAAATAAATTTTTCGACTTTAAAATCATCCACATTTGTATCCACGGGATTTACTTCTCCAGTTGGAATAACACGAGACAATCTTGGAAATTTTTATGTTGTTGATAAAGCAAGACATGTCATTAAAAAAATAACAAGTGGCGGAACAGTCTCTTTGTTTGCAGGTGTTGAAAACACTAGTGGTTATTTGGATGGATCTGGAAGTACGGCTAAATTTAGCAATCCATGGAATATAACATGTGATAATAATAATAATTTATATGTAGTAGAAGAAATAAATAAATGCATTAGAAAAATAACACCAGATGGTACAGTTTCTACATTAGTTGGGATTTCTTCTTCTACAACAAATAGAGATGGTGTTGGGAGTTATGCTTTATTTAAGGAATTAAAAGGTATAGTTTTTAGACCATTTTCAAATAAATTATATGTAACTGGAAGTAATACATTAAGAGAAGTCTCTTTGGATGGAACAGTTAAAACAGTTGCTGGTACAGAAACTAGAACCACGGATATAGTTGATCGAGATATCGTTGCCGAATTTTCGTCATTAAAAGGTATGTGTTTTGATTCTAATGGTATCATACACATCATCGATACCAATTGTATAAAAAAAATAACAGGAGTAACTAAAGTATTTTCTGGTTTAACCAACACATTTGTCGGATTAAATCCAAAAGCAGGAGGAGCTAATGGAAATGGGCTTTTTGCTGAATTTAATTCTCCCGAATTTTTAGCTTTTGATTCCGACAATAACTTATACGTAAGCGACACAAAAAATCATGCAATAAGAAAAGTAACTCCTGCTGGAGATGTATCAACTTTTGCGGGTTTGGTGGGAAGTTCTGGTTATGCTGATGGTAATGGAATTAATGCCAGATTTAATGAACCATTAGGAATCGCTTGTGATAGTTATAATAATGTATACGTATCGGATTCAAAAAACCATTGTATACGAAAAATAACTCCTGCTGGAGATGTGACCGCATTTGCTGGTACGAATGTTAGTGGTTTTGTGGACGGTATCAATACAACCGCAAGATTCAATACCCCTAAAGGGTTAGCATGCGACAACAATAATATGCTTTATGTGGCTGATAGTGAAAATTCAGCCATTCGTTCTATTGAAACTAACGGAACGGTTTCAACAATAGAACAAGATAAAATTAACAAATCTAATAAAAAACCAATTGATATTAAATTTAATTCTAAAAATTTAAAATTATATATTACGTATGATGGTCTGGCTTCTGTGATTTCAGACAAACCATATCAAACTATAGGAACTGGTGACGGAAGCACTGACGGAACCGATACTACTGCAAAATTCAAAACTCCGTATTCTCTAGCAATAGATAATGCAGGATCAGTCTATGTAACCGATCCTGCCAATAACAATATACGTAAAATAACTCCAGCCTAATCTAGGCACTCTTCGACCTTAAAGTCATGATTCATGCTGGGGAATCTTTGATTAATATATTTCTGTAATGCTAATGGCTTGATCCATTTATCACTCTTTTCTAGATCTATTTTAGATTTAGAAGCTTGTTGATTGATTAATTCTACTGCTTCCATTAAGCATAACCATCTGGAATAAGAGTCCACAGACATTACGTGCTCTGCATTTGATTTAGTAGTTACGGATATTTTTTTTACCATATAAAGTTTTTTGTTAAAAAGCCCAGCATTAATGTATTGATCTCATCCGAAGATACGTCAATATTATTAGCCATTAAACATTCTAAGGCTGTTGTCATAATATCAAAATTCTTACGAATCGTCAAGTTCTTAACATTATCTTCTTTATATTTCGAAGTTAAAAATTCACGAATAATATGTAATACATGTTTTAAAGAATCATTTCCGGAAGAAGACATGGTTCTACGCATATTCGCCATATCATAAACACGAATTAAATCTTTATTTTTTGTAAGAAGAAAAATATTAATCTCATCTTTAATCTTTTGAATATCCACCGTTATGGTAGGTAGATGTGTTATTGATGAAGGAACTAATTGAGCATTAGCTAACTCTTGTGAATTAAACATAATTATGGTGTTTGTATTTTCTTATATGCTTCGATTAACTGAGCTTCTGCATTATCTAGATCAATAATATCAGTTTGGCAAAATGTTCTAACATTTACATCAACCGAGATAAACTTATCACATTCCCCACATTTAAACGAATTATCTTCGCCTAATTGAATAGGAACAAACATGGATTTTTCCAAATAACAAGGACACTTAACATCCAATCCTTGTTTTGAGAATTCTTTAATTCTTTCGTTTTTAATCTTCTCAGCAATGATTTCTAAATATTTTGTATAGAGATTATAAATTACAAATTGTGCCAAAGAAGCACCAACAAAATACTTAATGAAACTTAATGTGTTATCACAAAATAACAACGAAATAGCAGTACTGACGCTAATCAGTATCAGTAGAGGTTTTAGGATAGTAAATACCATCCCCGAACTATACAGGAATTCCTACCAGTTATCAACCTCAAAAAGTTCTAAAAATTTAGGCAATTCAATAATCTTTTGATTGATTGAATCCATTTCTTGTCGTGCTCTTTTTAATCCAGATTTTTGAGATTTTTTAACTGATGGATTCTGGATAGAATTATCCAATTCATTCGTCAATGTCATTGTTAATTCTAATAATTGTGAAAATTTCTGTTTAAAATTCTGTATTTGATAAGGAAGTTGCACATTTTTCGTATCCAAAGGACTTCCGCCCGGAGTATGAATTTTTAAGGAATTCATAGAACCGGGACTATCCCCTGTGACTTGCACATTATTGTTTTCGATTGTATTTTCCCTTAAATTTTTCTTTTTCACTTAAATTATTTACCATTTTGGGACTAAATAATCACATGAGTAATCTTTTTCAAAAAGCATTTGTGAATGTTCTTCGTGAACAACCTGAACCAGAAAATATTTCTGATTCAGAAGCAATGGTACAGACCCTAGATAAGGGAACTGATCCGTCCATGCTTGATGTGGAAGGTGGACCTGAAGCAGAACATCTTGCTGCTACTTCTAAGATTCAAGCTGGTATGGTTCAGACTTTAAATGAATGGATTGCTAAATTAGATGAATTTTCCAATTTCCTAAACAGCCCTTCTGATCCAAATTCGATGCAATCCAAGCTTAAAAATTCTATTCGTGATACTATGTTTGATAAGATTCGTGTAGCAGAAACCAAAAAGATTGCTCGTGTTTCGATGGAAATTACTTCACTAAACGAGATGTTGAAGGGATATGCTGCTACCTCACAGGATTCTAAATACCGGGGAATTTAAATTTATAAGTTGTTGATAAACAGCAATTTATCACTTAACAGACACTGCATTTTTAATAATAAATTCAGGAGAAATGACATTGATATCTATCGCCATAGAAATGTCATTAAAATCCTTGTAAATCTTACCGATTTTCTCAGGCCACAAGAACACAGTTTCTCTAACTTTAAGAAGTTTTTTTGTTTTGTTTAATGCAGCACTATCCTTGTGCTGAGAATCTAGAACCCAAATCCTTTTATGAAAAGGGAATTTATTGATTTGTTCTTGTTGTTTAACCGAGAATAATTGATAAGAATTTTCTTGGATGCCTCCAACAGCTACTCCGTTTTTAACAAAACAAGAATTAATTGGTCCTTCAAAAATAAAGATTGTATCATAATTTAGATCCACCTTATCAATATTAAATAAGGTTTTGTCTCCACCTATTTTAGAGATATATCTGGGTCTTTTATCTTCATCAGATTCTAGTATAGTTCTAGTCTGATAATACACAATTTTACCATTCTCGTCATAAAATGGTAAAATCAAACGATTTTTATGAACTTTATCTGTCAGAGAAATATATAATGCCTTGGGACGATTAATCGCATTAACTATTTTTCTGTGTTCAATAAATTCTAAAGTCTTCTGGACTACTGAATTATTTCTATAAAAATCTATCTGAGATTTATCAAATAAATTAATAGAATCTTTAGGAAGAGTCTCTGCTTGGTATTTTGGTTTCTCTTCTGCTCCAGACAAAAACAGAACCGAACTATTATTCAATTCTTCTTTTAATTCCCAGAATGAACATCCCGTGATGTCCATTACCCATTTTACGGGATTTGAGTTATAGCCACAATTATGGCAATACAATCTATTATCTTTGGGAATATAATAGAAACGCTTCTTAACAAGCCAAGAATTTCCCTCTCTACACATAGGACAAGAGCCCTGATATGTATCAGTAAATTTATTCTTTCTAGCCGCTCCAGCAAACTGGAAGAATTTCTGAGCTATAAAATCTTCGGGTAGAATCAGCACAAAAATATGCTATCACAACTATCCACCCGAATCAACAATTAATGGCACTGATGAGTAATATCCTGCCTTGTAGCAGCATCAAGAACTTTAACGGTTCCTTTACGGATGAATACACCAGACTTGGGATCAATCCAGACTGCTTCAACATAAATCTTGTCGCCATACTGACGTTCTGAAATCTTTGGCTGTGACATTTCACCACTGATTGGTGAGGGAATACGAATTGCTCGAACAATATCCATATTCTTATTTAGTTTGTTCACTGTTATAAACAAATTGTTTTTCCAAAATGGAATAAACATCACTAGGTAGCTTCTCGACAATTTCTACGATTTTATTCTCCATACCAAAATCAAATTTATCTTTTGGTATTTCTCTATTAATATTTTTGGGAATCGAGATAAATTTTAAATTATTTTGATCTCCACCCACATAAACTAAAATTTCACCAACGTATGTTCCAGTTGTTACTGCATACGAATAACCTTTAATTGGATGCTCTTTGGACTTGCCAAACATAAATTAAATATTATCGTGATCACCACCCATAGCATTCATGTGCATAAAAACTCTAGCTAATGCAGTATATAATGCATCTGCATCTAACTGCGTTTTTGCATTCGTAATGACAATAGGCTGATTATTGGTATCGTATCCAATAAGAATAAACGAGCGAAGAAACTCTTCGAGAGTAGAAGAAATAGCTTCTAATTCAATATCTTGTTTCCTCAGATCATCTTGTATACTTTCGAGTAAAACTTCATTTAAAAGCTTCTGAATATCCGTAGAAGAAAATTTAGAGTCTTTCTTTTTATCCACAGGTACTTTTTTCTTTTTAGGTGTTTCGTCGCCTTTATTTTGTTGCATTAAAATTCCTTTCCTTAAAGAAGTTATCGTTTGGATCAATGGTAGAAATACCACGATCAACCAATAATTGAACAATAACTTCAATCGATTCGGTGCTTATAGAAAAATTCTTGGGGAAGAAGTTTCCCCCATCATTAAATTCAAACATGATTTCATCATTGAAACTTTTGTTATTGTAGCAAGTAACAAAAATAGATGCACCACCGGGATCAATCATAACCGTCCATCTACGAGAATCATGTATTCCATACTGCTGAAAAATTCTCAACACGCCGAACTTACAATCACGAAGTCTCTTGATGAAGTATCCGGGGGTTTTAATTTTATTCTGTTGGCGTTTGTTCAACATATCAAGAAACGTGGGCGGTTGAAATATATTTCAATTTATAGTTATCATCAACTATATCAAATGCAATTACACCCTTATTTGTGTTGAGACGAACATCCATATCACTGGATTTCACCGAAGAAATATTCCTAAACAAATCAAAATTAAATGCTAGAGATTTAGTCATTTCATCACCACCAAAAGCTTCACACAGAATAGTACTGTAACTATCAATATTACTTCTGGTCTTGTCGGTCATTTCACCAATAACTCTTCCATTATCTGTACTGATATAGATCTTATTACTATCAGAAAGAAAAGTACTACTCTTTAATAGAGTTGTAATAACAGAATTATTAAGTTTGAAATGTAAATTATATTCAAACGAATTAATCTTATCGATATTAAAATTAGGTGCTCTAACGATATTGTCATTAATCAAATGGAACTTAAACTTAGTTCCCGATGATTTATATTCGACCGTATTATCATTCAATTGTAGTTCAATCACGTCTTCTTGAATACAATCAAATGCTTTAATAAATTTCTTAATATCTGAAAAACTAAGATTTTTATTCTGAGTATATTCTAAAACTTCCACATCAGAAGAAGTGGCATAAAGACTGAAATTATTATCAGGAGTTCTATTTAAATTAAAGATAGAATCTTCGGTAACAGTTAGAGTACAAAGATCGTTGATCCTTGATATCGGCAACAAGAATTTTTGTAAAAAATTTGTTTTATTGAGAATTTTGAGGATCATGACTTTCCAATAAAGATATCATCTTTGATATGGACTTGTCTAGTCTTTTCAACATTTTCTCAAGATCATCAATCCTTAAATTAATAGATTTTGCAGTGATGCTATTATCAAAATTAAATTCAAATTGGTTAGGATCTGACTGTGGAACCACTGGTTGTTGCTGTGGTAGAACTCGATTCATTTGAGGAGGCATTTGTTGCATTTGCGGCTGCACAGGTGCCCTATTAAATTGTTGTGGATGTGCTCCACGAGAGTGTTGATTCGTTTCGGAGATAACACGTTCTGCCAACCTTTGAAATTCGTGCTTCTTTGGTGATAAAGAAGAATTTGCACTTACAATATTGTTATCAAATTTTGCAATATCGCTATATGTTTGTCCTAGAAATCCGATCAATGTATTTTGAAGCTCGGCAGGGTCGATATCGGGAAATTCTGATACTAATGGGTCCATAATATAGATACAAAAAAGCCCCGACATTTCAAGTGTCGGGGCTTTTTAAAAACTCAATTAAAAACTAGTCGCTCAAGCCTTTGAGCAGTTCATTCACCATTTCATCTGAAATCTCTTCCTTGTCAGAATGAGAAGGAGTAGTTTCAGTTAAGACCTTAACAGTGGATGCAACTGTGTGAGGAACTGAAAAATCTTCCTTACAGAGGAAATGTGTTGACCACATATCCATAAGTTCTTCTTCAGACTTTGCCGTGTTAACTGCACGAAGATCATGAATGCTGTTGTAGATTTCGTTTTGCTTTTCTTCAGAAAGACCAAGATCCATCGGAGAAGTGAAACGACTGCTATCATAAGAAACCCATTCACCCTGCTTCTCGACCTTTAGCTTGAGGTTTACACCGTTCGCAGAAAGATCAAAAATCTTGGAACCGAATTCATCAGAATCATCGCCACTGATTGCAGAAGAAATCATCTTGTCGAGCTTCTTGCCATAACGGAAGATCTTAACAGTTCCATTGTTTTCTGGATTTACGGGATCATCCACAACGTAGACATTAACAAACCATTGTTCGTTCCACTTAACAGATTCGATCTTTTGCTTTTCTTCAGGTGTGCCCTGATTCTTCATGCGATAGCGTTCCTTGCCAATCGGGTCAGTTTGGCCGAAAGTCTGAAGACTAAGAGCTGAAACATATTGACCAGTTGCGAAACTGTTCCAACCATGAGTATAGAAATGAAAGAAAGTATTTTCTGGTTCCTTCACATTTGGAAGTAGACGAAGAACATAGGTATTACCAGCCTTGAACTTTAGGATTTCCTTATATAGAGGATTTCCGCTAGAGGTTTCGCTCTTTGCGAGAGCTTCTTTGATTGATTGGAACATTGATGCGTTGAACATAGTTAATTTAGTATTTTAGGTTTTTTAGTTAGTTTAATTGATCAGAACCTTTTCTGAACTTGTGGAGATCATATCATGCTATTGAGGCTGGTCAACAGTTTTTTGAGATTCTTTGTAGATTTTATAAACCGTAATGGCTTTTTGAGTCGTAAAGAACTTGAGCGGAAAGGTTTGCCCTTCTGGATAAATCTTGAATGGAGCCAAGAAAAATTCGTTGATGTTCACCTCTTTATGTTTGGTGAAGAACATTTCTAGCTTTTGCAGGCACAGTGCCGTGGTATCATTAATCTTGGAGAATTCTTGCCTTAGCTTGAAAGGCAGGTTTTTTGCCCTTCTTGACACGCTTAGGTGCGCGTTGTAAATTTTCTTTTGTAAATCCGTACACATCTTTCTTAATCCTAGTACCCTGATTTGAATTTAAATATTTTGAAATATATTTGCTTTTGGAAATGGTGGCATCGTAATCGATAAAATATTTGAATAGATCGTAATCGTTATCGATTGTAAGCATGTATTTTAATAAAATTTTATATGCATCGTTTTTTAACACCAATAAAAAAATATTGGGTAGATTCATCTTTTTACCATTAATGGTGCAGATTAAACTACAGAAGCATAAAAAATTATGTGTATTTTCATTCTTATTCGAATCCAAATCCATCTTGAATTGATTTAATCATTATAGATTTAAAATCAAATTATTTATTATATTCCTTTAAGAAGGCTTCGTTGCTTTCAGCCCATTTTTTGTCGTGAATTGAAAGAAGCCCCGGTGAACTATGGATCACATGAATTGGATATACACCCAATCTAAGGCCCTGACGATTTGCATCAATACAACTAGAAATATCATAATGATGGAATGTATAATTCTCGTTAAACTTCCAGTTAGTTTTTGTTACAGTTGGGATATGAATTGCCATGAATAAGCCGTCCATAATAGCCACTCGGGATGGAGTAGGTCCAAAAGGAGTAGTCATAGTCTGATTTTTATTGCCCGCAGGATGTGCAACTTCTCCTCTTTGTTGGTTTCTTTCAGTCATAATATGCCACAATGCAGGATTTTTTAGTACTGGATTCAGTCCTCCAGCAAGACCAATAATATTATAATTCAACTGCTTGTGAGCACTGGAAAGTTTTTCGTATAGTTTCAGATCATCAATGTATACGTCATCGTGTACACATACCACGAATTCAACTTCACTGTCTTTATACTCTTGAAGTTTCCTGTTGTATATCACAGGCATTCCTTCTTTATTATTCCAAATAATATCTAATTTAACATTTGGAGTGTTCAAACCATCTGAATATGATCTGTATAATGGAAGAGTATGTGCTTCTTCTTGTAATTTTCTAGTTCCTGATACTAATACTACTTTTGGACTCATTAATAAAGTTTATCAAAAAAGAATCCATTTTCAATAAATAATGTTATGAGTATTCTTAATCGACCCGGTTGGGCCAATCGCAAACTTATTAATGAAGGACGAGTTTACCAAGATGAACTAAAACGTAGGATCTTGGATCTCTTTGATCGTCCTTCATTGGGTCGTTCACCAAATTATGTTGTGGATAATATTTACAACACCCTTCGTTCCCAAAATAATAACGAAGATTTTGATACCAGCAGCATCAATGATGAAGATATTATCAAAATCACTATTGATACTGCACAGAATATCAGCCGTGGACAATGCAAGCCACAGTTAAAAATTCAGATTTCTACTGTTTCTGGAGAAGAAGAATCCGAAATGGTGCATGATGAAGAAGAGCATGAAGAAGAGCATGAAGATCCAGTTCAAGCTGCCATGATGTTTGGTACGGAACAACCAGTCGAAGCAGAATCTGAACAAGAACCCGAAGCTCAAGGTTCTGAAGAATACCAAGAAATGGAATCCGAAGAACCAGAGGAAGAAGATGAAGAATCACTTGATATGGAAGGTGAAGAATCCGCAGAACAAGTTAAAACTTGTAAATGTGCCGAGACTCAATCAATTGGATCTGTAGGTTCTCCAAATGCTCAACCCAAGAGGAAACAAGAACCAGTTAAAGAAGCTGTAAAACTTTCTCCCAAAGCAGTAAATCAGTTGCTCCAAGAAAATTATATTAAGTCTAGGCAGCATAAATTTACCATCGAAGAAAAATATCGATTCTAAAAGAAAAGGCCACCTTTTGGGTGGCCTTTTTGTTATCCGTGTAGGATTACTTGTCCTTTGAAATTTTCTTGCAGCACTAAACTTCGTGCTGTTTCTAAAATATTCTGAATTGGAATATTTTGCCAATTCAGAATTCTTGTATCGGCATTTCCAACCTTAATAACCAAAACATTAGATTCTGCATGTACCGCAACAGATTTTCCTGTTTTAGAAAATTCGGAGAAAATCAAAGAGGAAACATCATTTAGATTATTCATGTGAGTCACCTCCTTCAATTTCAACTTCTTCGGATTCTACTTCTAATTCTTTTTGTTTGATTTCTTTATCTTGCATAGCAGAATAAACCCATTCTGTTTTGATTCGTTCTTCCAGCAATGGAATAATCTTGCTGTCCCAGAATTCAGAATCATTTATAAAAGTCTTGGCATATCCAATCTTTTCACCATTAAAAACATAAGTAGATCCAGTTTGTTGAAGAACTCCTAAATCTACTGCTAGTTCTAGAAGACCATAATATTTGTCTACTCCTGTACTGAAAGACAGATAAATTTCTCCTTGTAGATATTGCTTGATGAAGCGATTCTTGGAAGTCAATGCACGCAAAAGAATTCCCACATAATTTTTCTGGAGAGCAGCAACAGAACCAGTTTCTGATTTGACTTCAGCTTCTTTAATAGGCTTTCTGGAAATCTGAACAGAAAGACTAGGCATATAAATAGTGCTCTTTCCACCACTCATAGTCTTAATAAGTGTTGGATGCATTTCTGAAGGATTATCATAAACATGATTTGTAATAACAATTCCAGTTTTAGTAATTGCAGCTAATTGGGTGCATGTTTGCAATAGAGATTTGATTGCGCGTGCCCTAGTCCCCATATCCACAGAACTAGAATCTTTTTCAATTCGAGCATTTTCAATTGAACTTTGTAGATTCCCAAGAGAATCAATTGCGATAATAAATTTACCTTCGAGTTTATTTTCGCGAACTGCTGTGAGGAATTTATGAATACTATTACGACATTGTTCTACATTGAATACAGGAACATACTTAACTTTTGATGCATCCAAACCCAATCGTTCAGCACTATCCGCATCAATAGCATTTTCAGTATCGAAAATAACAGCAGTCAATCCTTTCTTCTGGGCATTTGCCAGAATCTTCTGAACAAACAAACTTTTTCCTGTTTGGGATTCTCCATATAGCATGGTCACCCTTCCCATCGGGATTCCCCCATCTCGGAGCTTTCCACTCATGATTCCATTCAAAACATACGAACCTGTATCAATCCATGAATCAACCCGGCTAAGGCTAGTTTTATCCAAAAAGCTAGCAAATGGATTACCTTCTTCTAGAGTTTCTAATACTTTACTGATGTCTTTATCCATAGCCTATATGTTAGCACGAGCCCATATCAATACAAGAAAAAACCACCAGAAAATTAATTCTGGTGGTTTAACCATTTCATCTTATGTCTCTTTTATGCTTCGTCAAAAAGTTTAACTGTAGGAGCGGCTCCAGCTTCAGGTTGAGCAGGAGCTGGATTAAATACACGAGTATATTGTTCCATCAAACGTGCATCAATCGTAACATTCCCAGTAGTAATAGAAGCTAGATTGAATGTCCATTCAGTACCAGAACCGCGAACAGATTGATCAATAAATTCCGCAAAAAACAAAGGAATTAATTGAACTTGAAGTTGACCATTCTGGGTTTGTGAAACATTAATCATCGCTGGGTTCTTCACAGTTACCTGTGAATCCGTAGATGATACTTGTTCTCCGAGAATAGTTCGTCCAATCGAATCAATAAATGTAATAGTGTTACTCATAGTTCAATATAATATTAACATCCGTCAATTCGTTTTCAACTGAAAATATCGTCTAAATCACACATTAATTGATCATTTGGTTTTCGGGGAATCCAATTCATTACGTTGTAAAATCGTTCGATACATTTATACATGTCTTTCTCAAACATCTCTTGCATGTCTGGTTTGAAGATATCTCGGAATTCTTCTGGATATCGAGTTTTATAAGCAATTGCTTTGATCCCATACATGTTTGGAGTCTCTACATAAAAATATTTGATCTTATCGCCGCTTACGATCTTTTCATATTTTTTATCTAATCCGTATTCATCGATCAACAAATTGTAAAAGTAAGCTGCTTTGACATGACATGGCATTCCTTTCACAGTAGTAAATCCATTACATTGCATTGAATATTTGTCTAAATTTTTAATCCCAGACAACAGTGAAATATCACTAACATTCATATTAATAAAAGTATCATAAGCATCTTTAAAGATCTGATTCGTGGATGATTCAGATTTTGTCATGATCATATTCTGGATAATTTTCTTTACATAAGGCTTAATTGCTTTGGGCATTGTTGTCCGCACAATTTCCACTCCAGTGTATTTCCAGTCATCACATGGAATTCCTTCTTTATCCAAGACATGGAAAACATATCTTTTCTTTTCTAGAAAGATTGCTGCATCGCACATCAATTCTCGTTTGAATTCAAAACGACAATCATTTGTATTGAGAGTTCTTTCTGACCACTTTTTAATATTTGTATTGATATAATCCTGAAGTTTATCAGCCACTTTATAAGCTTCTTCAGTAACTTTACCGTTTACAGAAAATTCGGGAATTACATTTGTAATCAATACACCCAAGCTATCGGTATCACCGAAAATTAATCCATTTTCAATTTCTTTATCATCTGTGATGGTTGTGTTTTCCCTGATAAAATTCTTATAAAGTTCACGGGCTTGTTTAATTACTGCTTGTCCCGTTAATGTAATGGATTCGGCAATATCGGTATCACCAACGGGGCAATATTTATTTGCCGTAGCTCCGTACACCGAATTAAGCAGCCTTTTTATCGATTGTTGCTTAACGTCCAGATAAGAAATTCGGTTTTCAATTTCCTTTTTCTTCTGTTCATTTTCAGAAGGTTTTTTGTTGATCTCGCTTATTTGTCTTTTGAGAGACTTCAATTCTTTCTGGATCTTCACACGTTTCTTATAAAACTGATCCACTAGATCTGATAAGATTCCTCGTTTCTTTTGCGTAAACAAAACTTTGGATCTAGAAATGGCAATTTTCTCTTTTTGAATAAAGTTATTAAACTCTTTTAGATTAAAATCCACAACAATCCCATCCACATTTCGAATTGAAATCCTATCATTGATTACAGAAATAATTTTCCCAACTTTGGTTTCTGGAGATGTATTCAATGTGATCATTGTGTTTGGATACAGTGAATTCGCATCAAATGTTACAACTCCAGAATGATGTCCAGCAATTGGATCGGCTACATATCCACCTTGAAAATCTCTTTCACCATTTTCATCCACAACAAAAGTACAGAGTCTTTGTTTTCTTTTTCGTGCTTCAATACCAGCAGCACCCGTAACCACACTTACTGTTCCAAGAGCAGATTCAAATGTTGTGCATCCAGTATATGATAACATCCTCAACAACTCGATATATTTCAGACGCTCTTCTAGTTTAACTAGAATTCTAACGTCTTGAATGTTGTAATCTACGAAAGTTTCCCAGTCATTTGTCATTAGTTCATACAAACTTTGATCACCATAATCGACTTTGGATTCATCTAATTCAACTTGACCGATATAATCCAGCTTATAACTTTCACGATTCGATGGGCAGAATTTTTTGTAAATGTCCAAGTAATCCACACAAGAAATACCATCTAGTCTGTGAATAGTATCAACACTTCCGAATTTTCCTGCAACAGTTTTAATATATCTTCTTTTATAAGGAGACAAATCATCCGCTGCTTCTTTGCCAAGAATACGTTCCATTCGATTTACAATATATGGAATATCATATCGATCAGATGACCATCCAGATAGAATATCAAATGGATTTTGTTTAATGAAATTTAAAAAGCCTTCGAGTAAATAATATTCAGATCCACAGTAATAATAAGTTACGTCTGATTCTTTTGCTGCGTATGGTTGTGTACCCCATACGAAAAATCTTTTAGAGATCGAATCATAAATTGTAATTACATTAATTTCATCATTCGGATTGTCGGGAGAAGAAAATCCATTTGCTCCCACAGCTTCAATATCCACAAAATAAATCTTCAATGGAAATTCAGCGAATCCATCGGTATCGTTATGCTTCCAATATAGATCAATTAATGTCTGTTGAACTGGATTGTAGTTATCGAAAATCCTAGTCAGTCCACGTTCTTTTAGGAACTTTTGTTTGTTATAAGAATTATCAAACTCTTTGCGCCTTAACGGAGTGCCGAAAATACTCTCTTCATTACCATTAATATCTTCGTAATAAAAATAAGGATGGCATTTTATCGATGTAGTAATACGTTCACCCTCATCAGACCAAGTATAAACGTCTACGACTTGATTCTTGAAGTCGTAGACGGCGTTTCTATATCCTCGCATTCCATGAGAATAACATGGAATTTTCTTCTTATCAAGGATTGTATCGCTTCAAATTCACCCTTTTGGGATCTCCATATGGAGTGGTGAATAATTCCATATAGCAATCTAGATTCTTGTCTAATTCCATGAATCGATCTTCTGCGACTGCCCTGCGCTTAGGAGCATTCTTTTTATAATCCCATCCGCTCTTTAATTCTTTTGCAATACAATCCAACATTTCTTCACCAGATTTGAACTTAATCTCGGCATTTTCATAAGTGCAAAGATCCTGACATACAGCAGGAAGACCAAATGCACATGCTTCGATATATTTCAAATCACTCTTGGCTTTATTAAAAGGATTATCTTGGAGAGGAGCAACCATCATCTGAACACCCAATTCATGAATTTTTTCTGGATAATTGTAAAGCCGCTGCCAAGGATGAAATTCAATATCTCCATTCTGGATATATGGACGTAAAGGAGGAGGAAATGCTCCCATAAATACCCATTGATATTTTTTACGACTATCAATTATAGCTTTGAGAACATGTTCGAAATCGTCTTTCTGACCAGTTCGGTTTTCCACATCAAAGTGAGCACCGCTACCTGCATAAAGGATTCGAGGCTTTTTCTTATTTTTTTCATACAAAGATGTAATTCTGGCTTGATCGTAATAATGCCCGATCCAGAATTTAGCAGGGAAGTTTGGAATTACGGTAATTTCTTTTTTACCAGTTCTCTTTTGATAAAGTTCACGCATGTAATTGCATGTGACACTGACTTCATCACACATGTTGATAATCTCAACTACATTGTTTCTAATTTCATCAGACACGAAAGCAGTTTTAAATTTATTGTAATCTGGAATATCTTCACGGAACACGACATCATCTACTTCATAAATGAGTTTAAATTTGTATTGAGGTTGGATACTCTTGAGAAATTTAATGAATTCTTTTTGAGGTGAAGTTGCTTGTCTCTGAAGGCGCAAACTGGAAACTCCAGAATAAAACTGTGGATGAAGCACCATAACCGTGCTGTCTTGAACCATTGCCTTGCCTTGATAATTTAATAAATGATTCAACCAACCCATTCTATACAAACCGCATCCACTATTATCTGCTCCATACTGAACTACTCTAGGTAGCCTAACTTCAGGGGGTTGCGCTGGTTTTGTTGATGCTTCCTCTATTTTCGTAAGTGGTAAAATAGGCTCAAATTTAGAAAAAGGTTTAGGTATTGAAAATTGAGGAATCATTTTCAGAATATTTAGTTATCATCCCAAAAAATACAATATTTTTTCGTAGCTTGTCTTTGTCGGGATGAGTTTTTTACTAAATATAGTATATGTTTAATTGTAAAATATGCAATAAAGAATTTAAATCTTATCAAGCGGTAGCATCACATCAATCGTTCCACAAAATAATAAACGAAGCTTGTGATATATGTGGAAAAGAATTTACCAGTCAACATGCCTTGAATGGTCATAAAGTTTGGCATAATAAATCACATCAAGAACGAATCGAAAAAATTAATTCAAAAACTACAGAAAAACACAAAGAAGCAGTTTCTGAGTATATGAAAAATCCAATATTCTGTAAAAATTGCAGTATTGTTCTTAATTATAAACAATATATTTTTAGAAAAAATAGAATTGGAAAAAACGGTTCTCCTAGAGATGTTTTTTGTGGTCAATCTTGTGCTGGTTTTTATACAGCTAAAAATAAAACACATGGTTATCGAAGATCCAAATTAGAAATTGAAATAGAAAAAATCATAACAGAAAAATATCCACATTTAGAAGTCGATTATAATAAAAAGAATACCATTTTATCTGAATTAGATATTTATATACCTCGTTTGAAATTAGCTTTTGAATTAAATGGAATTTTCCATTATGAGCCTATATATGGAAAAGATTGCTTAGAAAAAATACAAAGTAACGACAATCGCAAAATTCTAGCATGTGCAGAAAAAGAAATAGAATTATGTGTTATTGATAGTAGCGGCCTCAAATCCATGACCAAAAAAGAAGAGGTAACGAAATATTTAAATATCGTTACCTCTATCATTGATCAGAAAATGGCTCGTTTAAATTACACGAACGGATTGTAATTAATTCTTTTCGTTACATCATCTCGCTTTTCCAAAAATACAACTTCTCCTGTGGCAGCTTTGATATTTTCTTTTCTGTGTGAAATTACCAAAACACATTCATCATATTTTTCAACACGTTCATGAATAATTTTAGTAATCAATTCAAGACCCTTTTCATCCAAACAGCTATCGAATAATTCATCATAGATACTGATGTTGTATGTAACATCTCCCTGTAATCTACGGATGTCCATGAATGTAAACAGACAGGCAAAATCCACTGCCTTACGTTCTGCTCCAGAGAAATTAGAATAAGAACAGATTTTATTCTTGGTATTCACAATCTCTTCTTCAAAGTATTCATTGAAGTAACACAAACAATTCGCATCTAACCTAGTCAAATATGTTTGAATCCTATCATTGAACATCATCAAAATCTTCTTAACCAAATAAGATTTCACCCCTTCTTCAGAAACAATAAACTTTACTGTGTCCAAAAGATTAATTTGAAATCTATATTGATTCACAGAAGCTTTTAATGTCTCTAAATTAGAAGTGTGTTCCAAAATCATTGGATCAATCTCAGTAACATTACTCTTGAGTTCTTCAATATCATGATCCAATTGTTTGATCCAGTCATCCAACTGTTTGATTTTATCTTTGGTATTAACTCGCTTTTGTTCGTTTAGATTATATTGATTAACTCGTTCGGAACAATTCTCAATTGCAATTTCCAATTTCTTTTTGGTGTTTTTGGCATTATCAATTTTTTCAATTAGTTCTTTTAAAGTATTTTTATCAGAAATAATAATATCTTTTAGAGTTTGAATTTCATCTTGTATTGATTGCTTATCGTGTTCTTCTATGGCTCGAAGACACACAGGACATTTGTCGTCCGAAGTTCCAATCTTCTTTAATGCAGTTTCATTATTTGAGATTTTTGCAACAAATTTAAACTTTTCTTCGTTTAATGTATTTATTTGCTTTTCGGTATTATCCTTGGCTTTTTTAAGCTTAGTACAATTTGCTTTTACTTCATCAATATTAAAGCCAATTTCTTTCTCAAGATCAGCCAAAAGTGTATTCTTTTCTTTGGTATTACTAATCTTTCGGTTTTCATATACTGAAATTTTATTCTTTCTATTATTCAGAATAGTATCTCTCTGTGCATTACAGGATTTCAAATTCTTTTCAGAATCCTCCATCTTGTTCAATTCAATATCATATGCTCTTTTAGTTTGATTGTAATCTTCACGAGCAGCCAGAAGCATCTTGCTAAAGATATCCAAATTAAAAATACCTTCGATAAATTTACGTTTATCCACCTTGGATTTTGCCATGAATGGAATCGTGTTATTCAAAGTCATGATAACACAGTTCTCAAACACACTAGGACTGGCATTGATTAGTTCATGAATAAATTCTTCAGTATTTTTAATCGTATCCCTAGTGATATCCTCACCATTCTTATAGAAAAATAGTTTGGTGGGATTGATCATTCGGATAATCTTGTACGAATTCTTAGAATTTTCCAGAATTACATCGAACTCCAAAACAACTTCACACGATCCACTCGTAAATGAATTTGGAATAAGATCCTTTTTCAATTCACGAATTGTTGTGCCAAAGATTGCAAAATATAATGATTCAATCAATGCAGATTTACCAATGCCATTCTGACGATCTGATTTGTCTCGATTAACACCCGTTACAATGTTCAATCCTCTCTTAAATTCCAATTCCACAGGCTCATTTCCAAATGAGAGGAAATTCTTAACTGTGATTTTATTAAAGTTTACACGTTTCATTTCAATGTTTTCTGATAAAGATCAATGGTATAGGTAATCAATTCTTTTTTGTTATTGGTATCCATCATTTCGATGAACTCAATAATTGCTTGTTGTAGGTCAACTCCATAAAAATGTGGCTTGTCTTCGTCCAAATCATATTCAGAAAAATTCGATTCGTATTCAACATTGAATTGACTAGGATTTAAAGATTTGTATACGTTTAATAAAAATTCAATGTCATCTGGCGACACCCGACGATCTACCTTGAATTTAATCATGTTATTATTAAACAAGGCTTTTACGCTGTCCGTAAGAGTTTTCTCCGAGATCAAATGAGATAATGTCACATTGTGATGCTTCGGAGAAACTTTATTTTCAATAAATTCAGTTTCTCCCGTGGGAATATTCAATGTATAGTAGCCCTTCACTGTGCCAGCATCATTGAAATCCATCTGGAACGGATTCCCAACATAAAGAATTTTTCCTTGATCGTAATGCTTTTCGTCCCTGAGATGGAAGTGCCCAGAAATTACAAATAGAGATTTAGACAAAATTTCATCAGCCGTGAAACCATCATCACACAATGCATATGTGTTCATGCGGAACAATTTGATCTCGAAATGACCAAAGGTAATATCAGCATTTGGAATCTGGTCAAGTTTAATTCCCCATGGAATAAAATTAATCCTTTTACCAAAAACATCCACTGTTATTGGCTTATCCACAATCGTGATATTCGGCCAATGAGAATATTGAGAAATAGAATTTACTTCAGATGTATCTTTGAGAAAGCAATCATGATTTCCCACAATCATGATCACATTAAAATCTTTGAATAGCTCTAGAAGCCTAGAGCCGAAATGAAGAGTATCAACAGATACTTCGTCTCTAGTATGAAAGTAATCACCAGAAAAGATTACATCTTTAATTCCTTTTCTGGTGATATCATCAATGAACCACTCAGCCCACTTCCACGTTATTTCGTGCCAAAATTTAGAATCACGATGAACTCCGATATGAATATCGGAAAAAATCGCAACAGTTGAATTTCGAATAATCGACATTCAGCTATCTTACAAGAGTTCTAGTCCGAGTCAACGGAAAAAGAAGAATCATCGGTAGAATCAAAAATCGGACGAACATAAATATGCCCCTCTGCGGTGGACATTTCTTCTTCATATTTTCGTTGACGATACTCAACTAATGTGTCATGATGCTTCTTTTCTTTCTTAATTCTATTAATAAAAGCATGAAATGCAATTGTTGTAAAGTACCCGAAAGGGGATGTCTCAGATTCGACATTGAACTTTTTACGTTTCAATGCACTGAACATCTTAATAAGAGCATCTCCAATCATGTCTTCTTTATACGAATAATTCAAAAACTTGGGGTTATAGCCCAAACCTTCTGCAATTTTATTTAGACATTCACCAAGATAGTTGGTACAATCACCAGATTCATAATAAAGTTTTATCTCTCGTTTGAATTTTTCGGGGTCTACGTAAAATTGTTCTTTCGAAGGTTTAGGCTTAATTTCATTAATAATTTCTTCCATGGACTATTATAATAAACTATTAATTATAATAATCAATTAACTTTCCTCAATTTTATATTGACTGTAAGAGATTTTTTCGTCAGTATAAATCTTTTTCCTTTTATCGGCATGGTCAGATCCATATTCCAACTGATCTGCGATATCAATAATCGTAAGTTCGTTTTTGTTCGCATTTAAACGAAGTCCACGACCAATACTTTGTACGGTGCGAACAAAGCTCTTCCCACCAGCAGCAAAAACAATCATGTGTAAATTTTTAATGTTTACACCAGTGGAGAAAATAGCACTTACGGCAATACAAACCACATTATTGCTGCTCTCCATAATGGCTTTTACTTTATCGCGATCTTCAACGTCTACTTCTCCACGAATAAAAAATACTTGTTTATTTTTTAATTCCGACGAAAGCAAATCATATAAATGCTGACCATGATCAATATTGTTGATCAATATGAGAATATTATTCTGGAAGTTGGTGCATGTTGAGCGAATAATCTTGTTTCTAAAATTATTATAAGAGATGAAAATTAATTCATTTCTGTAATTGTCTGTGGGACTATTGGAATTTGCGATTCGTTGTGGACGTGTTTTATAAATTAGATTAAACATTTTCACATGAACATTGGTAAGTACATTCTCCTCACGAAGTTCGTATGAATTTTTCTTAATCAAGACGGGTCCGATCTTACCAAGAACATTCCATTTATTAAGATCATCATCTGGTAGAGTTCCAGTGAACCCAAATTTATTTGGTGTTTTAATCTTCTCGATTAATTTGGAAGATTTATTTCCCTTTCCGATTTTGTGAGCCTCGTCCACCATTAACAAATCAATATCTTGAATCCATTTGTTTGTATCAAATTTATTCCTGACGATATCAATATTTGCAATAATTATGTTTGCATCAAAATCTGGTTTGATGCTACCTGTCCATCGAGTCACGGTAAAACTTACATTGTATTCCAAAAATTCTTTGTATGTTTGATTGACCAGTCCTAAATCTGGAACTATAATAAGGCACTTGAAAGCTTTTAAATCTTTTGAATAAAGATAAAAGTTATCTGCGATAGTTGCCATGGTTAAAGTTTTACCAGCTCCTGTTCCAAGCACGGCAACGCCTCTTCCGATGGCCATACACTTGTTTACGGCATCTTCTTGGTAATCACGTAAATTAAGCGTTAAACGCTTAATGATGGGCTTATCGAGCTTTGGATTAATTTGCTTTAATGCTTCTGTGGTGAAATCAAATTGTGTTTTGTAACCTTTTTGTTTCAAAAAGGATTGTATTTCACCAATTAAACCGATATCAAATGTTCCGTTTGGGGCAATGCAATAAATTCTTTTCTGCACAAAGAACGAACGATTAAACTTTGCTGCTGGATTTTCGACAGAAAAATATTCTCTTATTTCCGAGAAATGATCACCAGAAATAATCCCTTTATTTCGTTTTGCATCATAATCGATCTTAATCATCCTACATTTGTTCGAGCTTGATATTCTCGATCATATTTTTCATATCTTCTGTTAATTTGGAAAAGATCCAAATTTCATCTTGCAAATATTGTACAAGATGTTCGTTGATTCTAATCTGTTCATCCAAGTCTTGGATTTCTGGAATGGTTTCCAGAGTTTTCTCAAGACTAGCCTTGGAAAGTTTCACCGGAGAAGAAACTTCTGCTTTTTGAATTAAAGATTTTAAAATTTTAGCTTTCTTCATTTTTAAATCCGAAAGCTCAAGACGATGATCATTAAGTCTGGAAACCCAGAAATGCTTTTTGGACGGAACCAACATTGATGCATCTTTTAAATTAAATGCATCAATTTTAAGATCTTCCGAAATCTCTTTTTTATATCTTTGATATAGCTCCATTATGGATTAATTTTACCATTAATCATAAATAATTCAATGGACAGATTTGATGAATTATATGAAAAACTAATGGAATCCATGACTTCAAATGTTTTTGGAACTCCTGTTGGTGCTCCTCCAATCGGAAGCACTGTGAATCAGATGTATAATTCTGATAGTTATGCTCCAAATGATATGCGTTTTGTTCGTGCTACTCCTAAAGTTCAGAGAAGGAACATGGCAAAATCTAAAAAGAAGAGTAAGTAAACCAAATGAAAGATTTGGGTCATTGGACTACCGAGTTAGAAATTCCAGAAAATCCTTTTGGAATGATTTATGTTATTACGAATAAAATTAATAACAAAAAATATATTGGAAAGAAGCAAATCTTATCCAAAAGGAAAAAACCACCATTAAAAGGCAAAACGCGAAAAAGGATAGTGATCGTTGAAACCGACTGGAAAACTTATACATCCTCATCGAATAATCTGAATTTGGACATTAAAGAACATAAAATTGAAAATTTTTCGTTTCAAATTATCCGTTTCTGCGAAAGTAAGAGTGAAATGGCATATTTCGAGGCAAAAGAACAGTTTGATCGGGAAGTTTTGCTAAAAGATGAATATTACAACGAAATAATAAATCTCAGGCTTCGCAAAATTTCCAATAATTTGAAGAAATAGCAAAATTCTGCATTAATTTTCATAAATCTGCAAAAATCTTTAATAATTTGCAATAATTCTATTGACTTCCAAAATTTGTAGATTAAAATAATTTTAGGTTTCTAAAAACTTCACATGTTTCAAAATCTAGAAATTCCAGAATATAATATAAATTTAATTAATCTCAATTTTTTGCTAAATGATAAAATAGAATTAAATATAGCAAATTTTTTATATGATAATAATTTAAATCTAAAATTAAATAGCAGAGATTTAAATAATATATTCAAACATTTTATAATTAGTGAAATTATTGCAAATTTTAAAACTAATTATAATAATATTTTAATTTTTAACTTTTCGTATAATTTAAAATATTTGCAGAACTTTGATGAAAGTTTATGTACAATTATATTAAACAGGATAATTGAGAAGTCAAGCAAAATATTTAATTTTTCTTTATTTACAGTAGAAAAAAATATTATTGTCGATAAAAACTTGATTTACGAGTTTAAGCAAATTATTGAGAAACGAAAAAAGAGTAATTTTAATTCTGCAAAAAAGTTTTGTGAAAAGAGCAATTTGACAGAATTATTGGACAAAGTGAAGAACAGTGACAAAACAAAACTGATAATGAGTAAATAATTGAATGAAATTTGAAAAATTTATTTACAAAAAATTTTCGGTGATGCTTGAAGCCGATCAAAATCCTGAAATGGGTGGAAATTCCGTAGAATCACAAGCACCAGAAGGAGCCCCAAATCCTCCTGAAAATTCCGCCACAACTCAAGATGGGGAACAAGTTCGGGAGCAAATTAAAGCTGCGACAGGAAAATTATTGCAGCTCATGAAAGATTTTTCTGGATTCATTCGTAAAGAACGTGATGTTGAGAATATCATCATCAAGCCAAGTGCTCAACATATTTCGGATTTGTTGGATTTGATGCAAGAAAGCGAATTAAGTGCAGATCCATTGATGGGATTATCCAAAATTGAAGATGCTGTAAAAAAAGCACAAGGTCATTACAATCCAGAAACTACTAGTGTAGCCGTAGAAGGTTTCTCTGACTGGAAATCTTATATCAGAACTAAATAATCCTATGCCATACGAATTAAAAAGTGCAGGAAAAGGAAAATCTAAAGTTTGTAAAAAAGGCGGTAAAAAATGCTTCAGCAAAAAACCGCTTCCAAAAGCAAAAGCAAAAGCTCAAATGAGAGCAATCTACAGGAGCGAAAATATGCAAAAAGAATCTTTTGATCAACTTGTTAATGGTTATCTATCAAAATTTATTTTTGAAGATGCAATGGCTGCTTCGGTTCCTCCAAGTGCAACACAACCCGCAAAAATGACTGATCCCGCAGTGGTTCAGATGCAACAAGCGAAAAAGAAGAAACTAGCACAAGATGCAGCTTCCGCAAATAAAGTTCCAACCGAAGCAGAAGCCGCAGCATTCAAGGCTGGCGCAGAAGCCGCTAAAAAACGTGAAGTTTAATGCAATAGTCCAATCCTTGCTTGAGAAAGCATCCCAGATAATTTTTCTTCCCAAAGAGAAAATTATTATTGGCGGTGTTGGGACATATATTGCAAAAGTAGATAGTGGTAATGATGCTTATTGTGTTTTACATGGCGAAAATATTGATTTTAATGACCATGAAGTAACATTTAATACTCATGATGGCAAAACCATTAAAAAACCTTTTATAGACACCATTACGATCAATGTGGGGGCGGGAACAGAAGAGAAGCGACCCATCGTTGAGTTTGACATCAAAATTAAAGGTCAAATTTATAAAAACGTCAAGTTCTCTATTGCAAACCGAAAAGATAACGAAGAAAAAGCTTTATTGGGTTTGGAGTTTCTCAAACCATTAAATGCACTAATTCAAGTTAAATAGTGTTATGAAACAGTTTTCCAAATTAATGGAGAATACATTACGTTCTTCTAACCTACGAAGGGTTAGATTGAAGGTAGATCCTGCTTTTTGTGAAAACGGAGAAATTTCCAAGTATCAAGGTTACGAAGGATATATTTTAGCCGAAGATGGAATTAGTGCAAAAATATATTTTGAAGCATTTGAAGGCGGAACAATAGCAACCGTTCCATTCAAAAGTTTAGATTTTTTAGGAGAAGGAATATTTAGCGATATTGCGGGAGCAATAAAACATGCTGTGGTAAGTCCTTTTCAAAAAGATAGTGAATTTCATCCACTCAATAAATATTATAGCTCCACAGCATATAGAGAAAAACAAAAAGACAAACCTGATTATTCTTCTGATCAAGAAATTACTGGCAGCGAAGTAAATTCTTCTCAATCTCAAGATAAATTCTCTTCTCAAGTTTTAGAAAAACTTTCTGAGAAAATTTTAATTTCCAGAACAGTAAACAACAAAACTATTAATTTTGTTGACGGTGGGAAAAATCTAGGAACTTACGAACTTAATGTAAAAGATACTTTGGGAAACAGAGTAAATTATAAAACTATTTTAATTAATAAAAATAAAAACGAAAAGGTAAATGAAAATGCTCTTTATCTTTTATCCGAAACTGATTTAAATAAATTGAGATTAGTTGAAATGAATGAAACTTTAATTAAAGATTTTATTCGCCAGCAAGTTATAGCTGAACAGAAAAGAACACAAAGAAGTAACCCATGAGCTTAAAATTTTTTAATCTTATATCCGAAGCTACACCAACTACTTTGGCTGGCGGGGCAGTTGCGCCCAGTTCTGCTAGTAAAATACGTGCAGCAAGAAGTCAAAATGCCTCTCAACAACCTGTTGCAGCAGCACAAACAACGCAACAAAATCCTCCACAAGCTCGTAAAACCCAACAGCCAAATACAGGAACTTCTACAGTTACACAACCACAAAAAGTTGATATCAACAAACGTGTGGATGAAATTTACAATAATATAGAACAAGAAATACAGGATTGTTTTTCTTCTAAAAATAGAAATTCCGTAAAAGATCCAATCTTTTTGGAGAAAGTAAAATGGTTATTTCTTTTGGCTAAAAGTAATACTACCATTAAGAGGTAATGGAAACTGATTTGGCAAAAGTATATTCTTCTTCAGTACAACCTAGAGGAACTGTACTAGGTTCTGGAAGTTCTTTTTCTGCTCCTCCAGTCTATCAAAGAGATCCAGCACTAGCAAAATTAGAACATTCTGTGTTTTCGCAATTGGCTAATATTGTTCAAGAAGAAAACAAGCCTAAGCCTGTATATAAGACAAATGGATTGCAGGTTCTTTCAGTTGAAGATGCCATTAAAGAATTGTTAGAATTAGAGCACAAAAGCCAATAATTTAGTTAAATATTAACGATGGCAAAATCATCTAAACCTGAAAAGGTAACAAAGGAGTCTCCTTATGTCTTTCAAAGAGACAAAATGAGTCAAGAACTAAAAATCAAAGAATTACCTTGGACCGACAAGCAAAAAGAAATTATAGATTTAATTTTAGATAAAAAGACAAAAATAGTTTTTTTGAGCGGCCCAGCAGGAACTTCCAAGAGTATTTTATCGACATACTGTGCATTACGAATGCTAAACGATAAAAAAATAAGTGATATTGTCTATATTAGATCTGTGATCGAGAGTGCATCTAAATCATTGGGATTCTTGCCCGGATTAGCCGAAGAAAAAATGGAACCATATGCTGCTCCGCTCATGGATAAAATTGAAGAATTAACATCTTTATCAGTATGCAAAAAATTAACTGCTGAAAAACGCATTGATGCTATTCCAATTAACTTTTTACGTGGAGCATCTTTTAATGTTAAATTCATTATCGCTGACGAAATGCAAAATGCAGAATTTTCCGAAATCACCACAATTATAACTCGTATTGGTAATTTCAGTAAATTTATATTCTGTGGAGATCCAATGCAAACAGATCTAAGAGAAAAATCCAAATCTGGTTTCAAGCCAATGTACGACATTTTCAACAATGAAGAATCTCGTGAAAACGGTATTTTCTGTGTAGAATTAGGAAAAGAAGATATCGTTCGTTCTGAGATTCTAAAGTTCATCGTTGACAAATTAGAAATTTACAAACAAACCAAGTAGTCGAATTTTTGTTTGCTTTTGTATCCCGATCTCCCTACGATAAGTATTATCATGGAAGATAAGGACACGAATAAAATTGCAAAAATTTTGTTATTGGATCGTGGGAGAGTTTTGCTTTTGATGTCAAAACATTTGAAGAAATACCATCTCCCCGGTGGTCATGTGGAGAAAAATGAAACCTTCACACAAGCAATTCGAAGAGAAGTTAAAGAAGAAACTAATTTAACTATTTCTTGGTGTAATGTGATTTTTAGCAAGCCTAATTTCACTCTGTACAAGGGTGGAGTTTATGCTTCTACGGTTAAAATAAGTGATGAACATGATAGTTATGTTTGGGCTAAAATCGAAGATGCCCATAAGTATCCATTGTGTGATTACACCAAAAGAGATATAGCTGGTCTTCAGAAGTATTGGCACAATAAGAAAATGCGCCAGAAGCGTCAAAAGGAATATGATGAAGAAATGGAGAAATCCATGTTGAAAAAGTAATTTTTTCAGATAAGATCATAATATGAGGATCGCTATATCTGGTACTACAGGAATTGGTAAATCTACCCTAATTAATGATTTTTTAAAAAATTGGCCTCTCTATAAGACTCCAGATCAATCTTATAGAGACGTTTTAAAAGAAAAAAACTATCCACATAGCAAGAATTGTAACAGAGAAGGCCAATGGGCTATTTTGAATTCTATGCTGGATGAAATGCAGAAGTATTCCAAGGACGATAAAGTTATTTTTGATCGTTGTCCTTGGGATATGCTTGTTTATTCTCTCTGGGCTTCTGAGAAAGGTTCTTCAGATATTGATAAGGAATTTATCGATAAAATTATTCCAATTGTGAAGAATTCTTTGAAGAATTTAGATTTGATTTTATTCATTCCAATCTCAAAACATTCACCAGTTCCTATTGTTGATAATGGAAAACGTGAAACTGATCCAGAATACATTGCTGAAATTGATTGGATCTTTAAGGCATTGTTTCATGAATATCAGCATAGTCTGGGTAAGACTCCATTTTTTGATGCAGAAGATAGCCCTGCGATTATTGAGATTTTCGGAAATCCCCAAGAAAGAATCATGCTTATTCAACAATATCTAAATGTTGATGGAGAAGTTATCGGCGACGAAGGAGACTCTATTCTAAATCCAGAAAATATTGAAGAATTAGAAAAGCTGATGTTAGAGCAGCTTAATGCCGAAGAAAAAGAAAGATATTATAATAAGAACAAATCCATGGTGGATGAGTTCATGAAGACAGAAAAGCTTAGGATTTAGTCCTAAGTGCCATGATGTTATAGACCGCAGATTCTGTTGCAGAGCTAGTTAACGCTGACTTTAAAGTCACGATGCCAGAGCTGTCTATGTTAGATACATAGACAGGATACACGCAAGAATATGCATTTCCGGGGGTGATGATAATATCACCTGATATTAATGTTGATGTGGGTGCTGGTGAAACTGTGCCATTTGCTTGATTATTTCCTGCGGCGATTGTGACTTGAGTTTTTCCCAAATATAATGGAATTCCCATTGCGGAAGATAAGGTAGTTACAGAAGATGATACTGTGGCAATATTTGTGGTATTGGTTAATATTGCAGTCGTGTTTTGTTCCACAGTAGTTGTGATTACTGTATTTGCTGTGGGTACAATGAAATTTTTAAAATCTATAATATGAGTACCAGTCGAAGTCTCTACTAGGATAAAATCACCATTTTTAGGTTCGGTGATTTCTGGTAGATCTTTGATATTAAGAAAAATTTCGGTAGCCATTGAAATATTTATGGCAAGAATTAAATTTTCTTATGCGAATTCTTGTTACAGGTGGATATGGTTTTATTGGAAGTAATTTTATTAATAACATTATTGATAAACCAGAAGTAGAATTGGTTGTGAATGTTGATTCACAGACATATGCAGCAGATCTCAATAATGTTCAGTTGGCAGAACACCCAAAATATGCTTCTTATATTCTGGATATTAATGAAACTAGTAAAATTGAACAGGCACTAAAATTCGACAGAATTACACATATCGTGCATTTTGCGGCTGAAAGTCATGTGGATAATTCTATCACAGGGCCAGAAGCATTCATTAAAACCAATATTAATGGTACTTTTTCTTTACTAGAAGCATCAAAACGATATGGTAATCTACAGAGATTTCATCATATTTCCACAGATGAAGTTTTTGGTTCTTTGGGAGATACTGGTTTCTTTACGGAAACTACTCCATACAGTCCTAGATCTCCATATTCTGCCTCAAAGGCATCTAGCGACCATTTGGTGAATGCATACCACCATACCTATGGAATGCCCATTACGATGTCGAATTGTTCAAACAATTATGGCCCAAGACAGCATGAGGAAAAATTGATTCCTAAAATCATCAAAAATATCATGAACGGAAAGAAGGTTCCGATTTATGGGAATGGTAAGAATATTAGAGATTGGTTATATGTTGATGACCATTGTGATGCCATTTGGGATGTATTAACCCGAGGAAAAAATGGAGAATCCTATAATATCGGTGGTGATTGTGAACGAAACAATATTCAAATTTTATCAACAATTTGTGGATTAATGAATGTAGAATTGGATAACGTAATTGAATTCGTGGAAGACCGTAAGGGACATGATTTCCGTTATGCAATTGATTGCACCAAGATTAAGACCGAATTAAACTGGTCTTCGAAGGTTGATTTTATCAGTGGACTTCTTAAAACAATTGAATTTTACTCAGTGTAGTTTATAATAATTCTATGAGTGAAAAGATTGGATTGGGTATTGTAACCTATAATAGACCAGATTATTTTAAGAAGATTTTCGCATCGGTTCCGTTAGATGCTGTTGACGAAATCGTGGTAGTTAATGACGGAACTCCGTATGGGGAATTGTCAGTTCCTCTGATTCAACACGAAACAAATAAAGGTGTTGGGATTAGTAAAAATGATGCATTTAAGTATCTCTTATCTAAGGGATGTGATTATATCTTCCTCATGGAGGATGACATCATTATCAAAGATGCTGCGGTATTTAAAAAATATATCGAAGCTTCCAAGGAGACTGGAATTCAACATTTCAATTATAGCCAGCATGGATTGATGAATAAAGTTCCAAATACTAACACACCAGCACCAAAAACTAAAATTGAATATAATAATGGAATAAAAATTGAACTATATCCTCATTGTGTTGGTGCTTTTAGTTTTTATACTAAAAAGTGCTTGGATAAAGTTGGCTTGTTAGACGAAGCATTTTATAATGCTACAGAGCATGTAGAGCACACCTACAATATTATTAAGCATAATATGCATCCACCTTTTTGGTGGTTTGCAGATATTGCAGATTCAAATCAATATTTGGATGATATTCCTTGGTCTCAACAGACTAGTACTATTTCTTCAAAGCCAAATCATACCAACATGGTCATGAAAGGACTAGATCATTTTAAAAATAAACATGGTGTGGAATTGCTTCGTATCATTCCTGAAACATTTGACGTAGTAAAAACAAAATTGAAAGAGATTTATAAAAATGGATAATTTAACTTTAATTACGTGCTCATATAACACTCCACAAGTAACGGAGAATATGCTTAAATCTTTTTTAAGCATTCACCCAAATACCAAAGTGTTAATTTCCGAGAATTCTACAAATGATGAGACTCGTTGTATTTTAGCAAAATATGATATTCCATTTTTTGTTAACTCTGGTGGGCTGCATGGACCATCGGTAGATTTGCTTCTAGAAAAAGTTAAAACTGATTATGCTTTGCTGGTAGACACAGATATTATTTTCCTCAGATCTTGTGTGCCAGCATTTGAAGAATTTAAGAAGAATTCTCTTGCTATCATGGGAGAGATTGCAGGAGATAGAGGTGGCAAGAAATTGCATAAGCGAGTACATCCTTGGTTTTGTTTTATTGATCTTAAAAAGATCAGAGAAAATGGTATTAAATTCTTCGATGCTGAAAGAATGCGTAGTCGTGGAGAAATTCGTTATGATGTGGGTTCTTCGTTCTTTGAAGATATTCGTAAAGCTAAATTATTAATTGGTAATTTGTTTGGAGAGGGATATTATTTTAAGCATTACGAAGGAATGTCTTGGAGAGTTAATCGATATGGCTCAAAAGATGGTGATCTCGACACGAACGAAAGTGATACTCATAATAACGTAGCATTGTATAATTACGGACTCCAAGTAAACGAACGATATCAAAAGGATACCGAAGCATTTAATTCGATAGAATTAGTTTATGCAAAATCTTGATGTTATAATTCTGTCGTATGCAAGAGACGAAGCGCATTTCGAAATGGTTAAGAAATGCGCTTTATCTTATTTGAAGGACGGAGAACAATACATAAACAAAATTATTCTTGTAGAAAGCAATAAGGATTTTGATGTTACTAGATGGAAAAATATTTCTGATAAAGTATTTTATATTAGTCCACCTTTTAAGTTCAATTACAATAGATTTCTTAATATAGGATTGAAATATTGTGATTCTGAATTTGTTTGTGTTTCAAATAGTGACGTTGTGGTTCAGGAAAATTGTGTTGGTAATATCTTGAAAGAATTCCAGAAAGATCCAGAATTGATGTCTGCAAGTCCTGTGGATAGAACATGGCACAGGAATTCCTATAATGATTTTCCTGAAGATAATTCAATATACTATGGTTATGAAACAACCAAGTACCTTTTGGGATTTAATATCTATTGCAGAAGATCTGTGTATGATATTATTGGGTGGTATGATGAGAGATTTGATTTTTATCATCAAGACAATGATTATGAAACCTGTTTAAAGGTTAATAAATTAAAACACGCCATGGTGACTTCTGCTCATATTGTACATGGAAAAGATAAGCCAGATGATGGAGTAACTACTGCGGAAACTCACAGTAAATTAAATCATTCGGCTGGGTTATTTATGAATAAATGGAGGAATGCGCCATTTAATAAAAAGTTTGAAAAGTATGTAAAGTTGGCTATCGTGACTGACACACCAATTAATTATTATAGTAATTTCGTGAAATTTTTCCCAAAAGGATCTGATGCTGTGTATGGTCAGTATATTTTTGATTGTAATATGGAATTAACAGAAGATATCGTAAACAAAATTATTAATAAGATAAATGAACTAGATCCAACAAAGATTGAAATCGATGCGAACAATTTCGTAGTAAGGAGTTTTTGATGAAAATTAAAATTTGTATTACATCTAATAAAAATTTCAGTCATAACACATTGCCTATTTTATTGCCTTCTTTAAAGGCTAGTGGAATCGAAAATGAAGATATTTTAATCGTAGAAGGTGGTTTTGATGAGAGGACTGTGGATATTGTAAATGGGATGACTCATATCAAAACTAATCAAAATTCTATAGAATATACATGTTTGATTGAAATTGTGGAGCATCATATAGAATCTGACTATTGGTTTATGCTTCACGATACTTGCAGAGTGGGATCAAAATTTAAAGAATTGATGTATAATATTCCTGCGAATGCAGACAAGGTCGCATTAAAAACATGGCCGTCAATGACTATAGGAGCATATAAGTATGAATATCTATTAAAACATAAGAAACGATTAATGGATATCAAGAATACTGATTATAGTAGAGAAAAATTACAATACTGGAAGCAGTGGGGAATTCATAATGAAGATTATATGCTTTGGAGAGAGAATCAAACCCCCTGTCATGTCTATAATTCTTATTTAGAACACAAAGATAAATTCGTAGTATGCGATGAACCTCAGTGGTACAAAGATAGTAAAACTATTCGCAGAGTTGAATACTATCCACAATTAGATTTGTATAAGAATAAAGCTAATTGGGAGCCAAAACCATGGATGGAGATTGATGTATGAGAATAGCAATTATTGGAGGTGGCTGGGTTGGCTGTCATTTATCTAAAAAATTAAAAGACGAACATACGGTGCATTTATTTTCGGATGGCGATGAATTGTTTTCGGGAACTTCATTTACCAATCAAAACAGATTGCATTTAGGATTTCATTATGCCAGAAATTATAAAACCAGAGAATTATGTAGTACTACTTTCAATACATTCTTAAATGAATACGATTCTCTAGTTACTAAAGTTGATAGAAATGTTTATTCTGTTCCTTTATATAAATCA
>Ga0114977_10000307_pt1 | contig 33400 bp, 33 predicted proteins | sample S_130805_MF_Meta_FD_87026 | JGI IMG/M metagenome (GOLD analysis project Ga0114977, IMG submission 87026) | Freshwater microbial communities from Lake Simoncouche, Canada to study carbon cycling - S_130805_MF_MetaG | ecosystem: Environmental > Aquatic > Freshwater > Lake | place: Lake...
ATCTTATTTTTTACAATTAAATTTTTAAGTAATTAAGTTACCAATTAAGTTTCTTAATAGGTTATTTCTTATATTTGGAATAGATTTTATAAATCGTAATAAGTTATTTACCTATTTTATAATTGAATATCAATGAGTTATATAAAATTTATATTTGCGCCTTTTTTTCTTATTATAATAGGTTTTACCCAACTAGAAGCACAAAGTCGCGACTTAGATTCTATTTATTTTGTCAAAAAAACCCCATTTTTAAACAAGATAATTGAGCTCAAGGACTTGCATGCTAATATTCAATTATCATTACCCAATATTGTAATTCCCACAGCAGGCACCCTCTATACTGCAAATGGACAAGAAATCATCAAGGATGAACATAGCCTATATATTAATATTCAGCAAACTGGCTTTATATATAAATGGATTGGAACAACGGATAGTACACTCAAATTTCAACGAATAGATCAGACCATCAATATTAACTACAATATTGGTAGTTTCAATTTTTTATACAAAGAGCAGTTATATAGTTATGGGGGGTATGGTTTTTGGAAAACAAATGGACATTTAAGGGGTTTCAATTATTTTGATAAACAGTGGGATATCATTCCTACAAATAAAGAAATTTTTGCATACGGGTATCAGTGGCTTTCTAATAAAGAAGGAAGAATTTATGTGCCTATACAGAAAATAATCAATGCTGGTTTAAAAGTCACCACTGATGAAGATTTTCGTCAATATGATAGTTATTATTTGGATTTGGAAAAGAAAACCTGGATCATGTTAGGCGTACTTGATAATAAAGCGCGTAAAATACTTTCTGCCGATCCTTTCCCTGCTAATTTTTTGTCTTTACAAAACGGACTCATTCATATAATTAATGATGAATTATTTTATTTTAATTTTATAGAAAATAAAATATATCGGTCAAAAAAAGCGAATGTCAATCAATTTTTTTTAAGGCGAATAGCAATGCAAAACGCCTTCGAATATAAGGGAAAAATATATTTTTATATTCCTAGTGTAGCCCGATTTGAAGTAACTACATTTAATTTATCTGACTTTGAAATATTGGACTTCCCTATATGGCGAAGAGATACTTTCGCAGATAAATATGTTGCATTAGCTATAGTAGTAGTATTATTGGTATTATTATTCATAGGCGTAATTAGACAAAGAGTAAAACAAAAAATAATTCAATCGCAACTTAAGGTATTAAAGACAAAATCGGTGAGTCAGGCCTTTGTAGGTACTGAAATTTCTTTAATTGAAATGCTTTTAAAATCAGCAACCGATAATATAAAAGTTGAAATTCATCAAATTAATCATGTCTTAGGAATCAAGGATAAAAATGTGGGATTGCAGAAAAAAGTACGAAGTGATGTGATTAATGGTATTAATGAAAAGTATCAAATTATAACCAATGGCAACAACCCTTTAATTGCAAGTGTGAGAAAGGAGGATGATAAAAGATTTTTAGAATATTTTATTACACCTTCTGAAACAAAGGAAATTCAAAAATTGTTAGATAAAAAATAAATTACATTTTCGCCTTAAAGCTCCAAGTAATATTAAATTCTGCGACAACTTCATTTTGTTGATTGCGTCCAATCGATTTAGACACTAATATTTTCCCCTCTTTAGTACTTATAGCTTCATTAATAGTATTTTGAATTGCTTTGCCATCCTCGCAAGTAAATAAGATGGTCCCTGTTGCTTTTTTTACAAATGATACCTCCATTTTCACCACTAGCATACTGACTTTGGGTATTCGTTGATGCACTTGCCCAAACGCCAACATCCCACTACACATTTCGGCCGCCATCGCTTCTACAGCAAAGTAGATGGATTTAAATGGGTTCATACTAAACCAAGAATAGCGAATGCGTACCACGCATTTATCAGCATCAAAATGATGAATGCGTAATCCAGCAAAAAAAGCAGCAGGTAGCTTTTGAAATAAAAAAAATCGAAATTTTATAGGATGGGTAATAATCTGCTTAAATAAATTGAAAGAAGGGTTCATCTATTTTGATATTATGTGTTGTATAAAAGTAGGGAAAACTATTCAAACATGATTTCAATCATTAAAATTAGTGACTATTGTCATAACATATCTTGTAATACATTACAAATTTTGCAGTTGGAATTTTAACACTCACTAAAATGATTATTCTATGAAAATTTTAAAAATTGTATCGCTCTTTTGTTTTGTAGTACTATTTTTTATCTACTGTACAAAAACAGATCAAGTAGTTGTCTCAACTGCAACAAAAAATTCAACCGATTTACTTGCATATAAAACTACGACTGCACCAACAATAGACGGAGTCATTGATGCTTTGTGGGCTAATGCAACTAAATTAGATATCACCCCAGCCGTTCCGGATCCGGGCAATGGCTTATTCACAGGGTATATTGGCGATAATTATCCAACTACTTTAAGGTCGATGTATGACGATCAATATATCTACTTTTTAGCAGAATATGCCGATAAAGACCAAAGTCAGAAAGTATCACCATGGTATTTTAATCCAACCACTCAATTGTGGGCAAAGGAAGGAAGCTCAAGAATTTACGATGCAAATGGCGTTTTGACAAGAGAAGGATATGGGGAAGATAAAATTGCAATGTTATGGAATATAGATAATTCAACTCCTAAATTTATAACTCAAACCTGCTATGCAAGCTGTCATGTTTTTACACCTTATTATGATTACACAACAGTAGGCACTTTGGTTGCAAAGGTGGGCAAGACTGCTTTAGATAGTTTAGTTACCTCCCCAACTTATAAATCAAATGCGGCAAGCGGCAACCACTATACAAATGGACCTAATGAAAAAATTGATATGTGGTGGATGCAGCCTAGTAAAGGTTTAAGTTATGGAAAGATGGATGATAATTATCAAGATTATGCTGGAGGTCAAGCCATTACTAATTTAACAGGTGGAAATGCAAATGGACGTCACGTTGATGATTTAAAAGTGGGAAGTACTGCAACTGTATGGCCATTTAGACCTGTCTATACTACAGATGCAACACAAGGCTCATTTGCAAATACACAAAACTTAAAATTAGATGGAACTGGCGCATCAGTAGCTGTACCATTATACGTTATTCCGGGTTCAACAAATAACTATATCAATATTGCTGATACTGCAAGTGGTACCGCTAAAAAAGTAACTGCAGTAAGTTCTACTGGCGTATTAACCTATGTTGGTGGAACATTAGATCCAAATGTGGGTACCGATTACCAAAGACTAGGCACTTCTGCAACAAGCGAGATAGGAACAAAATGTGTTCCATCTGTCATCTCTTCACCATTAAAAAATGGACGTGCAGATATTGATTGCTTTACAATATATACAGGAACAGGTTATATAATAGAATATAAAAGAAAATTAAAAACAAGTGATGTATTGAAACAAGATATTGATTTTTCTAGTTTACAAGATCAACCCTTTGGGTTTGCCGTGTGGGACAGATCAAACTATCAACACGCGATTCAACCAAATTTGATACTTAAGTTTCAAAAATAATTGGAGGTAAACGAATAAAAGAAAATATATGTTAACCAAAAAGATAGCAATATTGTCAGGTCTATTTGCCTTTTCTATGATTGCTATTACAGGATGTTATAAAACTTCAACAATTGTTGTAAATCCGGGAAGTAGTATCACTGAGACAATGAGTTTTAAAAATGATATCATACCCCTATTTAACAATAGTTGCACAAAAGCAGGTTGTCATGTTGCTGGAGGGAAAAATCCAGACTTAACAGAAGCCAATGCATTTAAAGCTTTAACCGATGGAAGTTATTTAAAAGCCAACGATCCTGATAATAGTGTGTTGATGTTATGGTTGAATGGTAAAAAAAGTCCAGTTATGCCACTAGGTGCTGGTCCTGATGAAAAAATCAATGCAAAAATTTATGCATGGATTAAACAAGGAGCAAAAAACAATTAAATTAATTTCAAATGAAAAAAGCAATAACCTATACATCAAAAATTCGATTGATTCGATTACCACTAACCATACTGGCGCTCGTTTTAGGACTGAATGATTTGATTGCACAAGATTCAACACAGGCAGCGGCTCCTGTAGTTAAAAAGATTTCATATGTAAAAAATACATTTGATGGAAATTTTATCATCGATAATCAAACGGTGATGGTTCCCATTAAAGGTACTTTCGAGTTTGATATTCAACATCGTTTTGGAACAATAGAGCATGGTTGGAAAGACTTAGCTGGCTTGTTTGCTAATGCCAATATGTTGTTAGGCTTTAGTTATGTTCCTATCAAAGATGTACAAGTTGGATTTGGCGCTACCAATGATAGAATGCAGGTGAATGGTAATATTAAATATGCTTTGTTAAAACAAACAAAGAACAATAATATGCCAGTAAGTGTTACCCTATTTGCCAATTCGGTAATGGATACCAGAGCAAAAAATAGTTCTTTGGCAATTATTAATGTTCAAGATCGTTTTAGCTTCTTTTCACAATTGATCATTGCAAGAAAAATAAATGAAAAAATTTCATTGCAAGTGGGACCTAGTCTTTCTTATTTTAATAATGTAGAAGCTTACTATGATGACAAGCAAGTAATTCAAGCAAAAACCAACAATGCACATATTGCCATAAGTGCTTCTGGTAAATTCAAATTATCAGAAGGTTTGTCATTGATTGCTAATTATGATCAACCCATTACGCAACATCCAATGAATAATCCAAGGCCAAATATTAGTTTGGGATTAGACATGAAAACAAGTGGACACGATTTTCAAATCTTCTTGGGTAATTATGGATACATCTTACCACAAAATAATAATGTATACAATCACAACGATTTCTCAAAAACCCAGTTTTTGATAGGATTTAATATTTCAAGACTTTGGAATTTCTAATTAGGATTATCATCTAAAAATAGTAATATGAAATTTGCTTATCATTTTGGTAAGTAAATTTCATTATGACTAGCCTATATAGCCAATACAGCTTTATGACTAAAGTCATATTTTCTAATGACTGGCATCATTTACCTCTCTAACAATTAAAGCAAACTTTGTATTCAATACAAACACAAAATCAATACAAAATGAACAAATTACCTATTGTAGCGCTTATTGTAATTTTCATTACAACCGCCAGTTTCACATTATTTCAAACAAAACCTTGGAATGTTCCAGCAGATAAAGCTAAAACTGCCAATACAGTAAAAGCAGATGCGGCTTCTGTTGCTGCAGGTAAAGTTTTATGGGGACAACATTGTTCTTCTTGTCATGGAAAAACTGGCTTAGGTGATGGCAGTAAAGCAGCACAATTAGAAACAACCCCTCCCGACTTTAGCAAAGCAGCTGTTCAAGGACAATCAGACGGTGCTTTATTTTATAAAACTTCGGAAGGCCGTGAGGATATGCCAAGTTTCAAAAAGAAAATTCCAGACCAAGAAGATATTTGGAATTTGGTGAATTACATGCGCACATTTAAAAAATAGTTTACCATTTTAATCCAAATTATGTCAAATATTAATTCTGATACAAAACAGATCTCAACTCGAAGAAAATTAATTGCTGGATTAGGTGTATTAAGTTTCTTCCCTGTATTTAGTTTGGGGTGGTTTAATAAAAAAAAGGAAGTCATTTCTTGTGCGCCAGAACAGAATATCAAAACAATTAAGTTTTTGACACAGGATGGCACATTAGTAGAAGTAGATGCCTCTAAAATTAATGGGAGCAAGGCAAAAATATCTAATAAGGAGTTACAATCTTGGGTGAATAAGGAATTGTAATTAAAAAAATATTTGAATGAAAACGAATCAAAATTCAAGAAGAGATTTTTTAGCTACTTCGTTAATAGCAGGTGCTGCATTGGCTGGATGTAGTAATAAAAATCCATTTACAACCGAAGAAATACCCGATGTAAAAGCGTCCGGTGAAATGGTAAAATTATTATCAGTAGATGGCGAGATCATCGAAGTAGATAAAGCCTTTTTAAAGCCTGTACCTACATTGCCGGCGGTGATGAATACTGAAGCTAGAGAAGGGATTGCGGGCAAAAAATTTGTCATGGTGATTGATTTATCTAGATGTAAGAGTGTAAAAAAATGTCAGACAGCTTGCAATCACATGCACCATATTCATCCAGGACAAAATTGGATTAAAGTATATCCAATGCAAGAGGCAGAACATACTGCACCTTATTGGCAACCCACTACTTGTATGCATTGTGATGAACCTCCTTGTGTTAAGGTTTGCCCAGTGGATGCCACTTTTAAAAGAAAAGATGGCATTGTTTTAATTGATAGTGATAGATGTATAGGTTGCAGATTTTGTATGGCTGCTTGCCCTTATTCAACTAGAGTTTTTAATTGGGAGCAACCTTTATTAGAAAAAGAAATTGCAGAAAAACCTTATTCATGTGAAACAAGTGTTCCACAGAAAAAAGGAACGGTTGGTAAATGTGATTTTTGTCCTGATATGGTGAGACAAGGAAATTTACCACATTGCGTATCAGCTTGTCCTAATGGCGTTTTTATGTTTGGAGATATTTTAGAAGATACTGTAACCAATGGGGCTGAAACATTCAGATTTAGTGAATTGATCAGGGATAAAGCTGGTTATAGATTGATGGAAGATTTAGGCACCAAACCAAGTGTTTATTATTTACCACCTGTAAATAGAAATTTCCCATTTGAGAATAAAGAGGAAGCAGCCGATGCAAAAAAAGGATAGACTTGAAATAAATTAGTTCAAACTAAAAATAAACAAAGTGGATAAGCTAACTGAAAGTAAAATTATCGAAGATTTATTTCCGCAAAAATTTGGTAAGATTGGACAAATTTGGGTATTGAGTTTATTATTACTTTGTGCATTAGGTGCCTTTGCTTATGGTCGTCAATTGTATTATGGGTTGGAAGTGACTGCTATGCGAGATTATGTTTCCTGGGGTATATATATATCTAACTTTGTATTTTTTGTAGCCATAAGTTTAGTGGGATCTTTAATTACAGCGGTATTAAGGTTAACGAATGTAAAGTGGAGTACGCCCTTAACAAGAATTGCTGAAATTATTGCTGTTTCTGCAATCACTTTTGCTTCCTTAATTATTATTGTTGACATGGGGCGTCCTGAAAGGTTTTATAATCTTTTTTTACATGGTCGACTTCAGTCTCCTATTATATGGGATGTGATTGTGATTACAACTTACTTTTTTATCAGCTTATTGTTATTGTATTTCCCATTACTGCCAGATTTAAAAATATTGATTGGGTTTAAGGAGCGAAATGGCAAGTGGTTACAAAAATTATATGTTTTTTTAGGTTCATTTTGGAAAAATTCGCCTGCGCAATTCAAAATTACCGATAAGGCAATTAACATTTTAGCAATTGCTATTATACCTGTCGCATTTTCAATACACACGGTTACGAGTTGGCTTTTTGCTACTACATATCGTCCGGGATGGGATAGTACTAATTTTGGAGCTTACTTTATTTCAGGTGCCTTTTTAGTGGGTGCGGGAGGAGTGGTGGTTGCTATGTATATTTTTAGAATTCATTATAAACTTGAAAAATACATCACCAACGATCACTTTGATCGAATGGGAAAAGTATTGGTGATGTTGGCTTTATTGTATTTATATTTTAATGTCAATGAGTTTTTGGTTCCCGCTTTTAAGATGAAAAAATCCGAGGAAGAGCATTTATTAGGTTTGTTTACTGGTGAATTTGCACCCATTTTTTGGTTTGCCATTTTTACGGCCATGTTCATTCCCATTTTTATCTTATTATTTAAAAAAGGCCGTAGACCTTTACCAGCATTTATTGCTGGCGTTTTGGTGGTAGTAGGATCCTGGTTTAAAAGGTTTTTAATTGTAACACCTACATTGTTACATCCTTTTTTACCCATGCATGATGTACCAGCAAGCTATCATCATTATATACCCACTTGGGAAGAGTGGGCGATTGCTATTGGATCCTTAGCGGGCGCATTATTAGTCATTACATTTTTTGCCAGAATATTTCCAATTATTCCTATTCATGAAACCATACTAGAAACTGAATCCAATGAAAACAAATAATCTTTTAGGTTTATTTTTTATTCTGATAGTGGTCTTGCCAGAATTATTATTAGCTCAGGCAGTCGAAAAAAATACATTAATTCTTGGCGTTAAATATTTTAATGATAATAATATCAGTCAACATTTAGTGATAGAAGCGAAATCAAAAATTGATGGGAAGTTTCAAAAAATAGGTAATATACCAGTCAAAGTATTTATTACGAATGATTCAAATAAAAATAATTTAATTGCGGCAGGGATGACTTCGGAAAGAGGTGAATTGTTAGTTTTAATACCACCTAGTGCAAAAGGGGAATGGCTAAAATCAAATAAACAAAATTTTGTAGCATTAAGTGCAGAAACAAAATTATATGATGAAGCAAGAGCAGAGTTAGCCGTTACGAAAGCCAAAATAAAAATAGATACGCTAGATGGGAAGATGGTAAAAGCCAGTGTAATGGCATTGCTAGATACGGTATGGACGCCAATGGCCGGGGTTGAACTAGTTTTAGCAGTTAAAAGATTAGGTGGAAATTTAAACATCAATGAAACACTTACTTATACAACTGACTCAAGTGGCTCGATTAGTGGTGAATTTAAAAGAGACAGTTTGCCTGGTGATCAAAAAGGCAATCTGGTTTTGATAGCCAATGTGATTGATAACGATACTTATGGAAACTTAAGTTCGGAAACGACAGCACCTTGGGGTACTAAATTAACTTACGCTACCAATTATAATCATCGAAGTTTATTTGCACGAAGGGGACATTCTCCTTTTTGGCTTGAATTTTTAGCCTATGGCATTATCCTAGCTGTATGGGCAGTTATTGTTTATTTAATTTTTCAAATTAGAGAAATTAAAAAATTAGGAGCGGTTTAATGATCCTAACAAGTCTCGGCATCATATATCACTACCTTTTGCCAAAGATGCTTACAGTTTTCTACGAAGGCAAGATGAATGGGATGCACTTGATACACGCCCTCTTGTTCTGCCGATTCAAAAATACATAACCAAGAAATGCTGTAATCTTTTTCAATGACTTCACGAGTGGTAGCAGCAGGAGAACCAATATTCGAAAATTGGATACAAGGCACTTTTGATAGTTCTTGCAAACCATTTATTAATAAGGCTTTATCCTCAACTGAGCTTGGATTTTTTAAGTAAAAAATTACATGATGTACAAAGTGGCTATTGTTGGATGGCAAATTCATAATTGATTAATATAGTTTAAGTTAAAAATTAATTAGGTCGAAGATAAAAATACTTTTAATGAAGTACCTTTTTATTTTTCCAATAGATTACTAATTATAAATCATGCACGGCTCTAACCCAGCACTTGCTTATCTTATAGTAATCGTCTTGTGTACCGTCGTTAAAAAATTGCAACCAAGCACGACCATCACTACTTTCAGAAACTGTCCAATAATATTGTCCCGAAAAACCACCCATTTTTGCTCTATTTATAAATAATAAATTCAGCTCCTCTTTGTTAGGTAAACGCCACCCATTACCTAGTTTAGCACAGGCTTGAAAAGCTTCATTCCATTTTAGTTGAGAGGGAAAATCCCTTTGAGCAACCATTAGTTTCCCAATTTTTTGCGCATTGCCAATGATGTTCTTTTGAGCAACACTTGGTAAGTTCCATCCTAAAACACCCATTAAAGCAAGCAATAAGTACCTTTTTTTCATACTATTTGTAATTTAAGTGATCAATACCAAATTATAAGAATATGATGCTCTTACAAGATAGTAATCTTGTTGTCAAATTTCACCAATTTTACTCCCCTCTCGAAGCTTTATTAGCACAAATTGTTCTAAATTCAGTATGCCAAATACCCTTTTTTACAACTGGCTATTATACTTTAACTTTTATGAAAATATTCAACTATTTATTTGTTCTCATCTTTATTCTTTTTGCCGCAGTACAATATAATGATCCTGATCCTTATTTATGGATTCCCATTTATATATATCCAGCTGTACTTTGCTATTTAGCTGCTCGCAATCAATTTCATAAGCAAGCATATATAGGCGGATTTATATTTTTTACTATTTATGCTTTGTACAAATTATTAGATCAAAATGGCATAGTCGATTGGATAAAATACCATGATGCAACAAATATTGCAGCTACTATGAAAGCCGAACAACCATGGATTGAGGAATCAAGAGAGTTTTTTGGGTTAGTGATTATTTTAGCAGTTTTATTCATTAACTATAGAAAATTTGTAAAATCAAATACCGTTTCTAAAGGCTAGTGTTAATGAAAAAAATATTTTTACTTCTTTATACTCTTTTAATATTAATTATTACAATTAAAGCACAAGAGACAGTTGTTAAGGCAAATCATTTTATTTCTTTATTAAGTAACGAACAAAAATTAGAAACCTTATTTCCGTTTGACGATAATGAGCGGTACAATTTTCATTTTGTGCCTATCGAAAGAAAAGGCATTACATTTAATGAATTAAATCTCGAACAAACTAAAGCAGGCCTTGCATTATTAAAGTCTTGTTTAAGTGAACAAGGATACAAAAAAGCAATAGATATAGTTGCAATGGAATCTATTTTAAAAGAAATAGAAAACAGAAAACCCGAAGATAAATACCGTGATCCAGGAAATTATCATTTTTCCATTTTTGGAATTCCATCTAATAAAACTGTTTGGGGCTGGCGCTTTGAGGGCCATCATATTTCTTATACCTTCTCGTTTGATAAAAAAATAATGGTATCAGGGACCCCAGGATTTTTAGGAACCAATCCGGCAATGGTATTAACTGGGCCTAGTAAAGGGATGGAAATTTTAAAAGATGAAAAAGAAGAAGGTTTCCAGTTACTACAATCATTAACGAAATTACAACTACAAAAAACAATCATAGATACGATAGCCTATAAAGACATTTTAACCTTTGACAAACGCAATGCTGATATTAGTCCAAAAGTTGGAATAAAATATTCTGAATTAAATCTTGTTCAACAAGCGTTGATGTTAAAATTAATTAAGGTATATGTTTATAGGTATACTCATTTATTTGCCGAAAGCATGCTAAAAGAAATTCAAGAAGCTGGGCTAGAATCAATTTTATTTGCTTGGGCTGGAAGTACCGAAAATAAAATAGGACAACCCAATTACTATCGAGTGCAAGGGCCTAGTTTTATAATCGAATATGATAATACACAAAACAATGCCAATCATATTCATTCTGTCATAAGGGATTTGAAAAATGATTTCGGTGGCGATGAATTAATGAATCACTATAAACGTGATCATGTCGCGCAATAAAAAATTTACTAATTTAAATTGGGAATAGTATGAAAAAAATAATTTCAGTATCGGTTGTAGTCTGCTTTGCATTTTTATTTTTAACGAGTCCTGTAGTTGCTCAAAAAAAGGCAGTACTTGCATATTATTCAGGAAATTTACAAAAGCTAGATTCTTTTGATGCTAACAATTTTACCCATATTATATATTGTTTTGGGCATTTAGAAGGAGATAAACTTAAAATAAGAAGTGCTAAGGATACAGCAATCATTCAAAAGATGGTTACAATGAAAGCACAAAATAAGGATTTGAAAGTGTTGCTATCTTTAGGCGGATGGGGTGGTTGCGCCCCTTGTTCTGAAGTGTTCAGTACCAAGGAAGGGCGTAGTAATTTTGCAAGGTCTATAAAATCATTATCTGACTATTTTGGATCCGATGGCATTGATTTAGATTGGGAATATCCTGCTATTGCTGGTTACCCTGATCACCGTTTTACGCCTGAGGATAAGCCTAATTTTACCGAACTAGTCAAAGAATTAAGAAATCAATTAGGTAAAAAAGCAACCATTACTTTTGCTGCAGGAGGGTTTGAAAAATTTGCTAAACAAGCCATTGATTGGAAGGAGGTAATGCCTTATGTTAATTATGTTAATTTGATGACTTATGATTTAGTTGGAGGTAATTCGATTGTGACAGGACATCATAGCGCATTGTTTAGTACAGTAAAACAAAAAGAATCAACAGACCATTGTGTCAATGTTTTATTAGAACTAGGAGTGCCCGCTAAAAAAATGATTATCGGAGCTGCGTTTTATGCAAGAACATGGGAAGTAGCATCTGAAGAAAATAATGGTTTATATCAAAGTGGGAAATTCAAACAATTTATTGGCTACAATGAATTCCCTAATCGCATTTCAGAAAAAACAGGCTATGCCTTTTATTGGGATGAAGAAGCGCAAGCCCCTTACGCCTATAATCCAACTACAAAGTATTATGCCACTTTTGACGATAAGCGCAGCATAGAAGCAAAAACTAAATATCTTTTAAAACATAAACTAGGGGGCATTATGTTTTGGCAGTTAGGGCACGACTATTCAAAAAACGGATTAGTTGAAACCATTCAAAATACTTTAAAAGGGAATAAGTAATTTTTATAAAATAGATTCTTAAAAATTGAAATATGGAAAGAAGGAAATTTATTCAAAGTTCAGGACTATTAGCTGCAGGAATTTATCATTCACCAGCAAAAGCGATTGCGGGGCCTTTTATTCAAAGTCCATTATTACACAATATTCCTATTGATAAAAAATTAGATCCACAGTGGATCAAATCCTTATACCATAGAGGTTTCGCCACTTCCTATAAAAAAACTAAAAACGAATTAGACTTTATTGGAATGCCAGTGGGCGGTATTTTTACGGGTACTGTTTATTTAGGAGGGGATGGACGACTTTGGTTATGGGATATTTTTAATGCCAATCAAACTGGAATAGATCCTAAGACAATTGATTGGGACTTGAATTTACATGTAGGAAAAAAAGTAAGGCCACAGGACGGTTCGGCTTATGTTCAACCAGCAAAAAATATAAGACCATTAGAACAAGGCTTTGCTTTCAAAATAGTATCTGGCAAAAATACGATTATAAAAAAAATGGAAGCAGCTGATTGGGATGACATCATTTTTGAAGCTACTTACCCAATGGCAAAAATTCATTACATAGATAAAAATTTAGGCTTAGATATTATTGCAGATGTTTATTCCCCCTTTATACCATTAGATGAAAATAACTCAGGATTACCCTGTACCATCTATTCTTTTTCTATAAAAAATAATACCAAAAAAGACATTACTGTTTCCATTTTGGGTTGGTTGGAAAATAAAGTTTCACCTCGTGCTATAAAAGATATGGATACTCGAGTGAACCATTTTGAATTTATAAATGGAGCTACGCTATTAACAAGTAGTATCAAAGACAATGGAACAGTAGATCAGGCCAAGCAACCAGATTATGGCACTATGTCCATCGGTTCAATGAATACAAAGTCTTGGGGTAATACCTCATTTGCTTTACCCTTAACAGCAGATACTTTTACAGCACAGAATCAAAATACCACAGAAAAAATAGTGAGCGCTGGTCCTTTGATGAATTCTGTTTGTTCCAAACACATTATTAGAGGAGGCCAAACCATTAAAGCTCATTATAGTATATCATGGCATTTTAGCAATCTGTTATTAAATCCTGTGATAAAAGACAAGGGCCGTTTTTATAATCAAAAATTTAAAAACGCAACTGAAGTAGCTAGGTATGTAAATAGTCATTTTACACAATTAGCAAATCAAACCCATTTATGGAAAACTACATGGTATGATTCAACATTACCTTGGTGGTTTTTGGAGCGTACCTTTTTAAACATATCTACTTTATCTACAACCACTGCGCATAGATTTGAAAGTGGAAGATTTTATGCATGGGAAGGAGTTGGATGTTGTGAGGGCACATGTATGCATGTATGGCAGTATGCTCAGGCTATGGGACGTATTTTCCCAGCGGTCGAGCGAGATACAAGAGAACGCATTGATTTGGGTTTATCCTTAACTGCAGATGGTATGATTTGGTATAGAGGCGAAGTGGTGAAAACTGCAGCCATAGATGGACAAGCAGGAACCATCCTTCGATTTTTTAGAGAACATCAGATGTCGCCCGATAAAAAATTCTTACAAAAAAATTGGAAAAATATAAAGTTGGCTACTTCATGGGTGATCAATCAAGATAAGAATAAAGATGGGATGGAGGATACGCCCATTGAAAATACATTAGATGCGGTATGGGATGGCGAGATAGCTTGGTTAGTTGGTTTATGTATTGCTGCTGTGAAGGCAGGAGAGCAAATGGCTATTGAAATGGGTGATTCTAATTTTGCATCTATTTGTGCGAACTATGTTGCCATTGGAACAAAGAATATGGAAGAGAAACTTTTTAATGGCGAATACTTTATACATAAAGCAGATGAAATAAAAGGAAGAGAAAAATTAGGCTCTTATAATACCTGTCATATAGATCAAGTGTATGGACAAAGTTGGGCACATCAAGTAGGATTGGGCCGAATCTTAAATAAGGAAAAAACCATTTCTGCATTAAAAGCTTTATGGAAATATAATTTTACGCCAGATGTAGGACCATACATTAAAGAAAGAAGAGGATGGCGTCCCTATGCTTTAGCAGGTGAAGGAGGAATGGTCATGAATACCAATCCAAAAAATGAAGCAAAGCCTTATGGTAACAATGAAACTTGGCAGCTTGGTTATTTTCATGAATGTATGAGTGGTTTTGAACATCAGGTGGCAGCGCATATGATGTCCGAAGGAATGATAGATGAGTCGCTTATCTTAACTCGAATGATTCATGACAGATACCATGCAGGGAAACGCAATCCTTTTAATGAAATTGAATGTAGTGATCACTATGCGCGCGCGATGGCCAGTTATGGTACTTTTATTTCGGCCTGTGGTTTTGAATACAATGGTCCTAATGGACATATTCGTTTTGCGCCACAATTGAATCCGCAAAAATGTAAAGTTCCTTTTACCGCTGCTGCTGCCTGGGGCTCTTATGAACAAAACTCAAATAATAATTTATTTACCGCTTTATTACAAGTTAAATATGGCAGCTTAGTTTTAAATACTTTTTCATTTGATGCCGATATGGTAACAAATCATGTATCTGCTGTTTTAAATGGCAATGAGATTCAAGCAAGTGTTAAAAAAATAGGCAAAACATACACGATACAGTTTAATAATAAAATTGAAATAAAGGAAGGGCAACATTTACAAATTAAGTTGAGCTAATATGCAAGTTGCAAAAAACAAAGTAGTGGGTATTCATTATACTATTTCAATTGAAAGCCAAGGCGTCATTTTTTCGAATTTGGATTTTGATGCAGAGGAATATGTACATGGGTCGATGGCCATATTCCCAGGAGTTGCAAAGGCACTTGAAGGACATCAAGTAAATGATGAGGTGGAGCTATTGTTAACAGCTCAAAATGCATATGGACTAAAAAGCGAAAAATTAATTTACACATTAAAAAATGAGTTATTTGACAATGTGGATGAGTTGGAAGAAGGCAGTGCTATTCAAATTCCAGGAGGACAGGAAGCCCTTTTATTACAAAAAAATAAAGATAGTATGTTAATAGATGCCAATCACCCATTGGCAGGAGAAAATTTACATTATCATATATGTATCAAATCAATTCGAGAAGCAACAGAAGCTGAAATAAAATTTGGGCGCACTGAAATTCAAATAAAAGAATGCAGTGGGGCGCCAGGTTGTTGTTAAAAATATATAATCCATCATCAATTTAAGTTTATGAAAAAAGTAATTTCAATTATCCTTATTCTTGCGTTTGCAGCTTGTACAACTGCCCCTTTTGAAAAAGGAAGTTTTGGCTATGATAAAGCTTTCTTAAAAAAATACCATCCAGATATGGTTGTATTAAGTGAAGGGGATGCTCAAATTTTAGTATTACCTCAATACCAAGGTCGTGTTATGACAAGTACCGCCCAAGGGGATCAAGGATTTAGCTTTGGATGGATCAACCATGACTTAATTGCTTCCCAAAAAAGCACACCTCATTTTAATGCATTTGGTGGGGAGGAAAGATTTTGGTTAGGCCCTGAAGGAGGACAATTCTCCATATTTTTCAAACCTAAATCTGAATTTGTGTTTGATAATTGGTTTGTGCCGCCTAGTTTAGATACCGAAGGTTTTGAATTAGTGAACAAGACAAACACCGAAGTTCAGTTTAATAAAAACATACATTTAATTAATTATACAGGTACTTCACTTGATTTAATAGTGAATAGAAAAATTAAACTTTTAAATAGGGATACAGTGGCTCATTATATTGGCGGAAACATGGGGGCATCTGTTAAGGCCATTGGTTTTGAATCAGAGAATACCGTAACCAATCAAGGGAAACTTTCTTGGACAAAGGATTCTGGCCAACTATCTATTTGGATTTTAAGTATGCTTCAAGCAAATGATCAAACCACCGTTTTAATTCCTTTTAACAAAGGGGATACGAGTGCGTTAGGAAAAATAGTGACGGATGATTATTTTGGAAAATTAGATACGACTCGATTAAAGGTGAGAGATGGCTATTTATTATTTAAAGCAGATGCCAAACAAAGAAGTAAAATTGGACTTTCACCAAAAAGGGCAATGGCAATGGCAGCAAGTTTTGATGCGATCAATAAAGTATTAACGATCATTCAATTCACTATGCCAAAAGGAGAAATGGATTATGTAAACTCATTATGGAAAAATCAAATTGATCCTTTTAAAGGAGATGCCCTGAATGCTTATACGGATGGTCCTATTAATGGTAAACAAATGGGTAAATTTTATGAATTAGAAAGTTCATCACCTGCATTAAGTTTAGCGCCAGGCGCTTCCCAATCACATATACAACGAACCATTCATCTTAAAGGCAGTCAGCAGGATTTAGATGCGATTGCTCGGAAATTATTCGGAGTGTCCTTAAATTACTGATATAATCTAACCCAATCCACTACCATATTAATGGGAAGTTCTTTGGGTTGGGTTACTTTACCTGGCCAGCTTCCTTCTAATTGTTGGTCAATGATTAAATAAAAGGGTTGGTCAAAGGGCCATTGATAGGTACCCGCGCCAGGCACTTTGGGATAGGTAATGGTTTCGACTCCATTAATAGCATAAACCAATTTATCAGGGTACCAGCTCACACTAAATACATTGTAACCATTAGGATCTATTTTCCCAGTATTGAATTTTTTAGGGATGTCTTGCTTTAAAGTGATGGTATAATGATTGTGCGTTGTTTGGTAAGCAAATTGGTCATGGTTTAATTTTTCCATGATATCCATTTCGCCATTGTGTTGATTGGGATAAATATCTTTTTCTGAAAGCATCCATAAGGCAGGCCATGCACCATAGGCAGAATCTAATTTTACTCTAATTTCAATTCTTCCATATTGAAATGCAAATTTGTTAAAACTATAAATACCTCCAGTTAACATTGGGCGTGGATCACCATTAATAGTGTCGTTATTAATGATGCCCCTTAGGTAAATATTTTCTTTATCAAACTTAACCACGCTGTCGTTGGTCGCGCTGATGTATCTAAAACAACCCATATTTTCTCTCCATTTCTCAACGGGCATCTTCCATTTAGGTGTTGTAAAAAGCCCAATACGATCCCAATAATTTGTATCTAAACTTCCCTTGTTAAAATTATCTTCCCAAACAAGCTGCCATTTTGTAGTATCATTTCTTCTTTCTTCTTTGTGAATAAAAATGTAATCCTCATTTTTTTGATATGGCTGAAAGTAGTAGGCTTTGAAATTTTTAATAATGGGCGTTTTGCTTGATTGCAAAATGATGAGTCTGCAAGCATCTACTTCTATTTCATCAAATTGCTGAATACGCTTATGACCAACTGAAATACCTTTGGCAATTTGTTTCCATTGTTCTTTTTGTAACACTTCGAAACGATAGGATTGAATATTTTCACCTTTAGCAATATCCTCACTTATTTCAATTTCATTTATTTTAGTGGGTTTCTTAAACGAAATGGTATGTTGATTGCCTATGCCGTTTATGGAATCTAGTACTGCTTTATTTCTTTTTATTAATTTTTCACCAAAGCTTTTAAAAATTTTAGCATCCGCTGCAGGGAAAAGTCCCGAAGTATCTATCCCCATTCCAATAAGCATATTGGTATTGTTCCCAACAGATGTATAATACCTGCTCATCAAATCATTTGCCGTAAACAAATGCTGTTCTTCATTGGCTCTCCAAAGCCATCCGCCATTCCACGCATTTTTAGTTCTGTTGGGAAAATCGGCTTCGGCACTTACCCAATATCGACCATTGGGATCCCCTTTGCTATTGACAATTTCTTCTTGTCCTTTATTATTAATCACGGAATTGATGCGACTCCAAAATGGATAGGGTGTACGCCCGTCTTCATTTTCAACCCATCTTAAAATATTATTCATTCCTGGAGGACCTTGAAACAAACAGGCGTCGGGTTGGTATTTTTTTAATAAAACTTTTACTTTATCTGCAATACCTGTTTTTTTATCTGACATAATTCCACCATCAAACCAAATTTCGTATAAGGAACCATATTGCGACCAAAGTTCTTCCAATTGTTGATATACTGCTTGATTGTATTTGGTTCTATCTGCATCTGACATGGGTTTATAGCCTGCACCATAATAAGTATTCATATTGGTATTATAGTATACACCTGGTTTAATACCATATTTTTTACAAGATTTTATAAATGCCGCAAGCACATCCTTATGAATGGGCGTGTTCCCTGTATGATAATTATGTACTTTGGTATTCCACAAACAGAATCCCGTTCCGTGTTTTGCTGTCAGGACTGCATATTTTGCACCCGCTGATTTAGCGGCTAAAACCCATTGGTCCGTGTTTAGTTTAGAAGGATTAAATGCGTTTAAAGCAGGGAGCGTTTCTTTTTTTTCGTAGTTAAAAGTAGTAGGCTCAAAAATATTAATGTCTAAATGAATGATGACACCAATTTCATTATTGATCCATTCAACTTGTTTGGCACTTGGTAATACTTGATTTTTTTGGCTAAAACTAGATAGTGCTATACTACTTAAAAGTATTGTACCTATTTTTTTCATAGCAAAAGGGTTATTTAAATTTTGATTATCCTATGTAGTTAAATATACAAAAAAAAGGCCATCTTAATTAAAGATGGCCTTTGGTATAAAACTGGGAGAATACTATTTAATAATTCCAATTTGCTTTAAGAATTCATAATTATCAAAGAAGTCTTGCTCTTCGGTAATCTTACCATTCACAATAGTAGCAATGGTACAACCAATTACATCAATTGTTTTACCAGTTGCAGGTATACCAAAGAAAGGGCCACTGTGCGTTCCTTTAAATTCCCAATATTTTACTAATTTATCTCCTTTAGCAAACATTTCTTTCACTATAAATTGTCTGTTCGAAAATCCAGTTACATAATTAGCGTAATAAGCTTTAGCACTGTCTTTCCCTTTAATTTCCGGTACTGTATGTAAAACCACGTCACTTGCATAAGCGGTATCTAAAATATTGATTCTGCCTTCATTGATTGCCACTTCCCAAACGTTGCCGTAAAATTTAACATTGTCATTTTCAATTTTTTCTTTTTGAGCACTTTGGTTGGTACAAGCAAATAATAATGTGCTCATTAAAATTGCGCAAATCATCTTTTTCATAATTTTTTATTTTTGAATGGCTAAAATACAAATTTACTTTAATAATAAAAGTAATTTCTAAGGGTTTTTTTTATATTTTTTCAATCAATAGTCTAACAAAAGATCTTTAACTTTAAAGTATGAACATAAAAACCTTACTAATTGTATATATTTTAGTTTCAAGTACCCAGCTAAATAGCCAAGAAGTGGCTTCCAAGGTATTTTATTTGGAAAAAATTAAAGCTGAAATGAAGATTGAATGGCCAAAAAACAGAACAATCAATTTGGTGTTCCACGGACACTCAGTCCCAGCAGGTTATTTTAAGACTCCAGTTGTAAACACACTCGCTTCCTATCCCTATCTTGTTTTAGAACAAATAAAGGCTGTATATCCATTCACGGTAGTGAATATCATCAATACTTCAATTGGTGGCGAAAATTCAGAAAGTGGCGAAAAAAGATTCGAGACAGAAGTGCTGATACATAAACCTGATGTAGTGTTTATTGATTATGCTTTAAACGACAGAGGAATTGGATTAGAACGTTCTAAGATGGCATGGGAAAAGATGATTCGTTTGGCTTTGGATAAAAATATAAAAGTGATCTTATTAACCCCGAGCCCTGACCAAACTGTTGATATTAAAGAGGATCACTCCATTCTTGACCAGCATGCTGATCAAATAAGACAATTATCAAAATATTATAAAGTGGGGTTAATTGATACCTATACACTCTTTAAAAATAAAACAAAGGAAGGGTTTGATTTAGTCAATTTTATGTCACAAGTGAATCATCCTAATGAAAAGGGCCATCGTTTAATAGCCGCTGAAATTATGGGTTATTTTAAATAATTATACAGCTCTTAATTCCTGCCTAGTTATATTTTTTATTAATTAAATCAATAGCTTTATTAGCGTATAAATGAAGCGAATCTATGTCATTTATGCTTCCAAAATATAAATGTTTAAAATTTAATGTGACATTTTTCACTCTCTTTGCAGCCTCTTTATCTGGCGCTTTTATCCCAATTGTTTGTGGAATTTTTCCTATATCAAGAACAGTTAATTTATTAAAATATTTTTCCTCTGTCATGTATTGCATTTCATCTTGCATCTTAAATCTATATCGTGTAGCTTCATCCTCGATTGTTTTAAAATCGAGTAAAAAGAAGTTATACTTTGAAATATAATAGGCCAATTCTGTATTTTCTGAATTTCTAAAATAACCTTTCGAATCTGCATCGGATCTGCTTTTATCATTGGTATTAAAATTCCAATAGCCTAAATGGATTCCTAAAAGTGAATAATAGGTATGTGTATTTATTTTATCTGGATCTGTGTTTAACATATCTATCACGCTATCACAAGTTTTAAATTTAACTTCATAGTCTTGTTGATGAAAGTCCAATTGTTTTAAGTCTCTTTGTAAATCTAATGATACAATTTTCATTAATTCATTCTTCTTTGTATTTTCAGCTAAATGCTCTCTAATATTCTCTGCAAAAAATCCTAGGGTCACGGCAGTAAACAACATTATAAATTCAATAATGTATTCAGACCATTTCTTTTTTTGTGTTGGATGATGTGGGTGATGTACTTCCATATTATATTATTAGTGCTGAAAATAAGACAATATTTCCATTTAAACTATATCGCCAGTTTTCACTCCCACATTTACTATAAAGGCACCCTAATTGCAATATTAATTTTTAACAAATAATAGGCAAACTAATCTTAATTTTAGGATGTATTTTAACCCTTAGTGATTTATGAAAAGATTTCTACCATTTTTATTTTTAACGCTTGTAAATCTGGCGCATGCACAATTACCAAAGGTTGCAGCTGGTAGTATTAAACGAATTGAAAACTTTGCTTCTAATTATGTAAATGCAAGAAATATAGATGTTTGGCTTCCTGAAGACTATAATGACAATAAGAAGTATGCTGTTTTGTATATGCAAGACGGACAAGGCCTTTACGATGCAGATATCACTTGGAATCATCAGAGTTGGGAGGTAGATGATGTAATTACTAAGTTAGTACGTGAGCATAAAATTAAGGATGTAATAGTGGTGGGTATTTGGAATGGACAAAGTTTAAGGCATTCTGAATATTTTCCTCAAAAGCCATTTGAAAATTTAACCACCATCGAGAAAGACTCAATCAATGCACAACTACAAAGGGCATCATGATCTAAAGGAGCCTTTCAACCTATTTCTGATAATTATTTAAAATTTTTAGTGACTGAACTAAAGCCATTTATTGATAAAAATTATTCAACTTATACTGACAAAGAGAATACTTTTATTGTAGGTAGTAGTATGGGCGCATTAATTTCGATGTATGCGATTTGTGAATACCCTAACATATTTGGAGGTGCAGCTTGTTTAAGTACACATTGGCCTGGCTCATTTACAGTTGACAATAATCCAGTGCCTAATGCTTTTTTAAATTATATGAGGGATAATTTACCTAATTCCAAGCATCATAAAATTTATTTTGATTATGGTGATCAAACATTAGATGCATTATATCCACCCTTACAACATAATGTAGATATAGTTATGAAAAACAAAGGCTATTCAAAAAAGAATTGGATGACCCGATTTTTTCCAGGCGACAATCATAGTGAACTGTCTTGGAATAAAAGATTAGATATACCCATTGTTTTTTTGTTAAGTAAATAATTATTATTTCTTTGCTACTGTAATTTGTGAAATGTAATATTAGAGTTTAGTAGTAATCCAAAAAACAGGATTACCATTCAACTATTTACCCCCGTTATTTCTAAAACCCTGAATTTGATTAAAGAGTAAGACTTTAACTTTAATTTTATAGTCTTAGCTAATAGATATCGATAAAACGACTAAATCGCTTAGATTTGTCTTAAAATATACTCTAATCGGGGTATAAAGCAGTTTTTAAAAGCTAATAAATAAATTATTAAAAGATGAACGAAATTATATGCCCACATTGTAAAAAAGCATTTAAAATAGATGAAGCTGGTTATGCTGATATTTTAAACCAAGTACGTGATCAAAAATTTGAAGAGGAAATTCATGCCAGACTCAAACTTGCAGAGCAATCTAAGTTAGATGCAGTTAAATTGGCGGAAGCAAATTTGAAAAACACAATTCAACAAACATTTGCCGAAAAGGAAAAGCAATTAGCTGAAATGAAAGCTAGATTAGAAAATGCAGCATTACAGAAACAAATAGAAATTACTAAAGCAGTTGGGGAAGTTGAAAAAAAGCGAAATGATTTAGAGAATGATCTTAAAAACAAGGAATTGGAAAAGGAAGTTCTTGTACAAACTTTGAGAGAAAAATATGCAGCTGAATTAAAAGCAAAAGATGATATTATTAAAATTAAGAATGAAGAGATTGATTTTAGAAAAGATTTAAAGCAAAAATTATCAACAAAAATGTTGGGTGAAAGCTTAGAGCAGCATTGTGAAATTGAATTTAATAAATTACGCACAACAGCATTCCCTAAAGCTAAGTTTGGTAAAGACAATGATTCAAGCACAGGCAGTAAGGGGGATTTCATTTATAGAGAGGAAGATGAAAATGGGACTGAAATTATCTCCATCATGTTTGAGATGAAGAATGAAGCGGACGAAACTACAACCAAGAAAAAAAATGACGATTTTTTAAAAGAATTAGATAAAGATAGAAACGAGAAGAAATGCGAATATGCAGTTTTAGTTTCTATGCTTGAGTCCGATAGTGAGCTTTATAATACAGGTATTGTAGATGTTTCCTATAAATACCCCAAAATGTATATTGTAAGACCACAGTTTTTCATACCCATTATCACATTGCTTCGAAATGCAGCTATGAATTCTTTACAATATAAATCTGAGCTTGCATTAATGAAAAGCGAGAATATTGACATTACCAACTTTGAAGATAATATCAATAAGTTTAAAGAGGGGTTCTCAAAGAATTTTGATTTGGCTAGACGCCAGTATCAATCAGCAATTGCTGAAATTGATAAGGCAATAGTTAATCTTCAAAAAACAAAAGAATCATTAACCTCTTCTGAAAATAATTTAAGATTAGCTAATGATAAAGCGGATGATTTAACTATAAAGAAATTGACTAAGGGCAATCCAACTATGATTTCAAAGTTTAATGATTTGAATAATAAAGATTTAAAATAATAAACAACGTCCGGTTTCAGCTACAAATTAATAAATGCTATAAATTATCAATTTTCTAATGTTTTATAGATTCATTTATTCTTTTTTAAATTTATTACCCCGCCACTTCTTGCTTTCAAGTTTCTTAGCAAACTGCGTTTCGCTTCAAACGAATGAAGCTTTTTCAAAAAAATATCAAATTTAATATCTAACTAATTGATTATTAGTGTGTTTGTCCACACAAACTTGCAATTTAGCCCCTTGAAGACGAGGTTTTTTACTCGATTTTTTCTATAGAATAATTTATATTATTACTAAATAGTATATAAACAAAAAATAATGTACTATTTCATAATTTTTTTAATATATATATTATATTTACTCTATTATCGCTTTCTCCTAAGCCAAATTTTAATCATTAAAATTAATGGAGTCCAGAAACCATTTAAAAACGGGGCGTATTCTGAAAAGCCATATGAGTAAGGTTTAAAAAATTTATTTATGAAAAAAGTAATTTTAGGGGTGTTTTTGACCATCCTAAGTGTAGCCGCATTCGCACAAACAGCTGATGAGATTAAAGCTGAAAAAGATGCATTAAAAACTGAGTTAAAATCTGAAGCTTATTTGGCAAGACAACAAAAGCTTGCAAATTTAAAAGTACCAGATGCAATTGGTATTGGAAGTATTGATGGACTTGTAGCAACTTCTGCTTTAAGTTTAGCTAGTGTTATGCAACTTAATAAAGATGTACCGGAGTTATACAAAAGAACTCTTGGAGAAACGGTTGAAGGTGTGACTGATGTTACGGTTAAAAAACCAACATTAGAAGAGTTAATTGGAGTAGCAGCTTCTATTACAACACTTGCTGCTAGTGTAGCTGCAACTGTTTCACAAATTCCAGGTATTGCTGGTGATATCGCTAGTGCAGGACTTGGTATAATGAAAGCTAAAAAATCTGCGGTATTTATTAAAGATGCAAACGTATTATTTATTGATGAATTAAAGAGTCAAGGAAAAATAATTGGTTCTTTAATTAAGGTAATGAAATCTTCAAATAACTTATAATATATATAATGAAGTATATCTTTATTTTATTATTGACAGTTGTGAGTAGCCTTGTAGGCTACTCACAAGCTGATCAATTACCAGTAGTAGGTGTTTCCGCATTTAAGGCTGATTCTACCATGCTCAAATTTACAACCATTGTTTCTGCAAAAGTGGTAGAAGTACTTACTCAATCGCAACGTTTCAATGTTGTAGACAGAACTAATTACGATCAAGTAAAAAAAGAAATAGAGCTTCAAAAAACTGAGGCTTTTATGGATTCTAAAGACAAAATAGTAGTAGCGCCCTTGAATGCACAGTTTATGGTTATTGGAAATATATCTAAGTTCAATATATTGAGAATGAAAAATAATGACGGCAGTATTAATGGATATCGTGCTAGTGTTAATTTTCAACTTCAAGTAACTGATCTAGCTTCAGGTGCAAATACGAATGCTGAAACTTTTCAAACCGTTACGAGTCCTATTATGCTTTCTTCAGAAAGTGCAGTAACAGATGCTGTAAATACCATTGAACCACAATTAGCAAAATGGATTGTAAATAATTTTCCTGTTACTGTAAAATTGCTAAAAGTAATACAAACGGATGGAGATGAAGCAGCGACCGTTTTGGTTTCAGGCGGTAAAAAATTAGGACTTACTCAGGACAGCAGACTGATTGTTCAGTTTATTGAAATGTTAGATGGTAGTCCTTATCCTACAGAGCTTGGTGAATTAAAAGTGGTAAAACTTGCAGGAGAAACTTTTGCAGAATGTAAAGTTGTAAAAGGTGGAAAAGAAATTCTTTCAAGATTTAACGCAGCACAAAAATTGGTTGCTTTATTAAAGATAAATTAGTAGATATGAATAAATTAGTTACAGGGGCAGCATTGTTTTTTTCTATCATTCTGTTTTCAGCTTGTGGAAATAAAACAATCCCCACATCAGGGCAGGTTAATTATTTAACCTCAGACAACGGTACTATTTCAATGAGAGCAATGGGCGAGGGAACTAAAAAAACAGAGGCTCTTATCAATGCCGAGCTTAATGCTTTCAACACCATTTTGTTTAGGGGTATGCCTGAGTCACAACAAAAGCAACCGCTTATTGAAACAAATGAAGTGGATATTAAAAATAAATATCCTCAATATTTCCAATCGTTTTATAATGGAATGAGATATAAATCATTTCTTATGTCTTCTGTAGTAACAGGAGATTATCAAAAACTTCCAAATTTCAAAATCGGCGTTACTATTGATATAAAAATTAATGTAAACGCCCTTAAATACGATCTAGAACAAGCTGGTCTTATCAGAAAGTTCGGATATTAATATTTTTTTATGAAAAGAATAGCATCCATATTATTGTTGACCATCCTAGGTTTAACTACATTAAGTGCACAAACACAGACCGCTGCAGAAACGCCGGCTGCTCCTAAACCGGTAGTTACTAATCAGCCCAAAATTATTGTAATCCCATACACAAAAGATGGCGAAGACATTAGAACCGTGTTAGAAGCAGACGCCAACAAAAGAATAGCAATTACAAAAATTAAAGAAGGGTTCGATTCTCGAAATTTTACAACCGTTGATTTTATTGCAAAAGTAAAAGCAATGAAAGACAACAATGTATTTACCAGCGACAATCAGTCTGATATTAAATCGCAAATTATACAAAGTTCTGGTGCAGATGTATATGTGCAAGCAGAAGTTATTTTAGATAATAGTGCATCAGGAAATTCCGTAAAACTGGTTCTAACCGCTTATGAAGTATCTACGGGTAATTCTTTATCAAACAAGGTGGGAGAAAGTGGAAAATGGTACTCTGATGATTATGGAAAGCTTGCTTCTATGGCAGTTAAAAGCTGTGTGGAAGATTTCTTAAATGTGATTCAAAATAAATTTACTGACATTGTTCAAAACGGAAAGTCTGTATTAATTGATATTTCTTTTGATCAAGGTTCTACACTAAAGATGAGCTCAGAAGTAGGAACGGATAAACTTCCTCTTTCCGATCTTATAGAAATGTGGATGGAAAAAGCGGCTTTCAAAAACAACTATCATATTCAAGGTACTACCGACCTTAAAATGCTTTTTGATGATGTTCGTATTCCATTAAAAGATCCTGTAAGTGGTGTAAATTATAACTCTAACAAATTTGCTTTGGAAATTTTTAAATTTTTCAAAACATTAGGAATTACATCTGGAAAGGATATCAAGGGCAATACCATCTACATTACTTTAAAATAATTACTTAAGCATATTCATATGTCAACTCCAATAAAGTGTTCATCATGTAATGCCACATTGCCGCCATTATCCATGGTTTGTGAGTATTGCGGTACCGTTAATTCGGCAAAAACAAACAGCAATGAAAGTGGCCAAACCGTTTCGACCGGGGTAAACCTAGTTGATTTGGTTACGAGCATTGAAGATAATATTTCACAAATTAAGCAAATGCCAAAGCCAAGCTTAATGAGCTTTTTGATACACAACTCATTAGTGAGTGGCCCCATTTTTACGCTTGCTTCACTTTTACTTTCATTTAAAACAAGCGAATATTTTTTAATAGCAGCGGTGGGCTTTTTGTTTTACACCATATTTGGTGTTTTTAAAAAGAAGCGTAATAAGTTTGATCCAACATTATATAAAACATTGCTGACTACTTTTGATACCAATGAAAGACAAGCGCAAACTTATTTTGGCTCAGACAGAAAAACGAATGATCTGATTAATAGTTATGGCAGCGAGTTGAAATTATTAAAGAATAGCATTAAAAAAAATAAAGCATTAGAATGGGTGGGCTATGCAATTGTATTAATTGTTTTAGTTGTTTCCTTAATTGCACCAGAGCCTAAAACAGCAACCCAAAAGAATAAGGAGGTTACTGAACAGGAACAAACTTCAGTGCAAGGGATAAGAGACTTAATTAATAAAAACCAGTTCGAGAAAGCGCAAGCAGCCATTCAGGCATTAAAATCTGATGAAAACAAAATTACTTTATTGAGTGAAATGCAATTAATTGATTTGAAATCTCAATTAGATGCGGTGAAGGGTGCTATTGAAAAGGGTGACGGCGACGTTCAAAAAATTCAAAATGATTTAAAATCTATTAAGTGGTCTAAAATAAGCACTTCTCTAGATTTAGAAACGATAGAGCAGGCCATTTTTATGAAATTTGTAGATTACAAAAAACAAATCAATGAACTACTTCCTGCGAATAATAAAATAGACATTAATGACGAAATCGAATTTTAATAATACCACATATGAAAAAACTTATATTAATTAATACCTTCTTGCTTACTTGTATATTATCATTTGCACAAAACAATGAAGTGAAGTCAAATGATTTTGATAGAATAGCACTTAATGTTTTTGTTCCAAATAATACCACTTTGACAGCCGAAGCCAGAAGCTTAGTAGAAAGTAAGCTAAGGCAAATTGCTTCAAATTATGGGGTTGGTGGTACCAATGAATCTAATCCTAGGTTTGTTTTAACCTCTACCTTTAATATTTTAATGAAGGAGCAAGTGTCAGAGGGTCAGTTGACTGTAGTTCAAGCTGAAGTAGTTTATTATGTAGCAGATGCATTGGAAAATAAAATATTTAGCACCACAAGTAAAACATTCAAAGGAAGCGGATCTACAGAGGCAAAAGCTTATGTAGATGTGTTTAAAAAAATGCAAGTAAAGGACCCAGAAATAGGCGCATTTATTGAGGATGGCAAGAAAAAAATAATGCAAACTTACAATGACCAATGTGATTTTATTTTAAAAGATGCAGCTGCATTAGATAAACAAGGTTTATTTGACGAAGCCATTTCTAAGTTAATGATGGTGCCCGAGGTTTGTAAAGAGTGTTATTTTAAATGCTCTGACAAAATAGAGTCGGTATACCAGCACAAAGTAGATAAGGAGTGTCTAGTAAAGATGAGAGAAGCAAAAGCAAAATGGGCTTCATCACAAAATAAAGAGGGTGCAGAAGCGGTTGCTGAAATTGTTTCTAGTATCAGTCCTTTTTCTGTTTGCGAACCAGATGTGAGTATTATTTTGAAGTCTATTACTTCAAAATTAAAATCAGATGAGCAAAAAGAGTATAACTTGAAAATTCAAAAATACAATGATGCCATTTCAATGAAGAGACAAATCATTGATAATAATCAAAAAAATAAAGATAGAAGCTACGAGCTTGAAAAGCTTAAGACAACTAGTGCCATTCAGTTACAAAAGAACGAACAAAAGCAAAGCTATGAAGCGGATAAAGCAGATCGAGAAGCAACAGGGGTAAAAGGCATCATAGTAGCATTTAAAAGAACATTAATGGCCAACGAAGTTACAAAGCAAATGTCTACCATGAGAGCTAGAATTAATTACGCCTCTTTAAAACTATAAGTTAGAGAGAAGATATACTTGTTTAAAATAAAAACCACTTATGTAATTAATCATAAGTGGTTTTTTATTTTATAATGGTTGATAATATATATTTTGCATAGGGATCAAATTGATAATAATCTTGCTCTATAAATTTATTTCCCGTTCTAATAAAAACTGTCTTCTTTTGAAGATCATTATTGGGGTCAAGTGTTGCCATAATTCCTGAATCAGTATAGCCAATATCCTTTTTCCCATCTCCATTATAATCAGCATATACTAATTTCCATTTTGCATTAGGTCTGCTATTTGTATTAATTGTATATTGAATCCAACTGTTATCAATAGAAAAGCTTCCATTTTGTTGTTGAATGTATGGGACAAGTTCCCATGACTGTTCTCCTGATTGAGAATAAATACAATCCAAGGCTATTAAATCCTTTAATCCATCTCCATTTATATCATCAATGAGGTAATCTATTCTTTCTGCATTTTTTATATTTCTAACCGGTAAATTCGTTACTCCAGTTTGATTAAATCGACCCGAACCTAAATTCGTTAAAAATCGATTTGGGGAACTAGTACCTTCAACTGTGCCTAGTAATAAGTCATTTTTGCCATCATTGTTAATATCTGTTGCCCAAGCTCTGTAAGCATCTCCGGCACCTGCTGGGACAATTTCTCCAAATCCATTATTTGAACTAAAGTTAATTGTATCTGTTGCAAAGTGTGCAAAATTTTGATTTGAAAAATATGGGAATGTTGAAATACCCCAAAAAATATATGTATGAGTTCCTGATGCCAATATTAAGTCAGGGTAATTATCGTTATTTATATAACCAACATCACCGCCTGAATATCCAAACATATTATGAAGAAATGAAGGTTCTAGTTGTAATTCAGAAATATTATATTTCCCTGTTCCATCACTCAATAATATTCTGCAATTTTCAAATAATACTTGGCCACTACATTCATCGTTATGTCCAATTATTACAACATCAACATAATTGTCACCATTTAAATAAATAGGAATAGCGCGACTCGGACCCCCAATAAAATTTGTATTATCATTTATTAAATTCTTTTCTTCGAATATTTTTGTAGTTGGATTCCAAATCAAAAAAGATAAATTAGCAGCTTTACCATTACAAGCTGCGCCTGCATTAAAAATATCTACCCATCCATCATTATTAAAATCGCCTAATGTTACCGCAAATAGCCAGCTACTATATTCATATTTACCATTACCATAGGGGCCAGTAAGTATTTTTACACCTTTTTGAAAAGCGCCCACAAAAAGATCAGAGGCGATAGGTAAATTTTCCCAATACGATTTTCCAAAATCTTTCTGCCTTGAAGATGATAATGCAATTTGATCAACTTTATATCCCATGAATCTTCCTAGGGGATTGTTTACTACTGAAATTGATTTATTATTTGTATTAGTTGAGATTGCTTTTGAAGTAATAGAAACTACAATTGAGTAGTTACCTGATTTTTTTAAACCAGTAATATTCAAACTTAAATTAGATGTGGTTAAAGTAGTATCTAGTTTAAATATTTGTTTAGAACTATCAGTCCAGGTTGTATTTATGGAATAAATGAGCCCCGCAGTTGGAATTTTGGAACTCACTGTTATAACAAGAGGTAATGTGTCTGCAACATTATAGATTCCAGTATCAAGGTTAGTTGTGAATTTTATAGACTCTTCTTGAACTAATGTAATAGGGGGTGTAACCTTATCTGTTTTACTACAAGCAAATAAAAATAGAATACCCAAAACAATAATTACATTTTTCATAGATTAAGTTTTAATCTACCCTTTGGAGGAATTCAAATATATAAATAACTGTCTATATTTTAACTTGTTTAAATTTCCCTGATTCATTTCTCCAATAAATTCTTCTGCCTTTACTTCCATTTAAGTCACCAAAAAGCCCATCCGCTACAACGTCAATATCGCCATCTAGATCATAATCAAATAATCGAATCCATTTAATCCATGCATTCTTACCTTCTTCATCTGTAACATCAAAATAGGATTTAGTGTCCTCGACAAATCCATTCCCAGTATTAAGGTATAGCCTTAATCCATAACCATTATAACCTTTTTTATTACTAATGGTTAGCACATCTTTTTTCCCATCAAAATTAAAATCTAAAAATGCAAGATCCATCAATTCTAATGTTGAATCTACAGAGAAATTTATAGCGTTTGTTCTATCAAATTCCCCATTTTTATTTGGTATCAATCGCAAAGTTTTAGAAGACCCCAAAAACAAGTCTAATTTTCCATCATCATTAATATCAAATAGTTCTACCGTATAATAATTATCGCTTTGAGTGAAGTTTTTAAATATCTTATTGTTTAATTCAAATTTTTGCCCCCCTTTATTCATATAACAGGTAGGATGAACTGGTATGACTGCACTCCCTCCTGAATATGCAACGATATCTATAAGCCCATCATTATTAATATCTCCCGTTGCACCACCATGGAAGTAGCCGATGTCTTGGTTTAAGTATTGATATTTAGTTTCTTTAGGATAAAAAATTCCCAAAGAATCTCCAGGGAACGGCATACCATCATATCCTGATGAAAATAACATAATATCTGGTTTTTGATCGTTATCCATATCTGATATTACACACTTTCTAACTTGTGTTAAACCCACCTGTAGATCATAAACATTTGGATTTTTTTCATATTCAGAAAATAAGTGTAGTCCTAATGCATTAGTAGGCCATGGATTTTTCCAATAATATGCCCATAAATCTTTCTTTCCATCTCCGTTTAAGTCGGTATATAAATAAGTTCCTAGATCGTTCCAATAATAACTTTTAGATGAGCTCCATGTATTAGTAGTACCAGTATTATATGGCACTAATGTCCCATCTAATAAAAGCTCAAAGCCCCAATACTTGCTAAAGAAGACATCAAATAGTTGAGTCATTGCTCTTGTTGTATTGTACCAAGATGTAGTTTTATTTATAACAGAAAATGAGTCTAAAGAATTTATTGGATAAACAATATTGGTTGGATTAGTTGGTATTATTAAAGGTTTAATAACTTCCTTATCAGTTTTATTACATGCATAGATGCAAAAGATGACAGTTGCAAAAAATATTCTTTTCATAGAATTAAGTTATACATATATGTTTTAATTAACATTAATAAAATCCATTCAATTCCACTCTTTAATATAGGTTAACCCGCTTTTTTCCTAAAAAATATCAAAATCTGAACCAAAATTGGCTGGGTTTTCGTGAACCATTAATGTTAGTTTAAGTAAACCAGATAATCGAAATTGCTCTTGACATAATTTTAACTAACAAGATATTTTAGCATGGCATCTAGTTATATAGCTAAAAGCGCACATGATCATAAATTATGATTAATCTTATAATTAACACTATATAGCATTAATATCTACAAAATAGTTGTCTAATAAAATTTAAATTAACAGTAATAAGGATTATTTTAAGTTTATATAAATAATACGAATTATAATAAAAAGTATGATAACATTCCATACTGTTAAATAAGATAGAAGCCTAGCTGTTTTTAATTTTTTTTCAAATTCTAAAATTAATTTCATGTTACTTGAATCATCTTTGAATAATAACTTACCTTTATTTAAAGCTTCGAATCCTTTTCTTGACCAAGCAGAGAGTACTTTACTGTACCCTCTTTTAGTAAAAGCTACACCGGATTGAGAAGAACAAATGGTTAAAAATTCAATTAAATCCTCTTTGCTATTTGGGATAGCAGTGTTATTAATCACCTCCGCTTTTCTTTGATTAAATAAATTTTCTTTTTCATTTGGCTCTTTATGTAAAGAATTAATTCTGTTTAATAAATTCGTTATTGATTTATTAGCTTCGATATTCGCGAATTCATGACCACAATCTTCACAAGTTAACTTCATTGATTTTATATTTGAGCCACATGCTGGACACGTTTTAATATTTCCGATTTTTTCTTTATTTGATTTTGTTCTTCCAGTTTCCAATTGATGCAACTTTCCTTCAAGAATCATTTCAACTTCATCCTGGTCTAGCCCAAGTGATAATGCTTTATTAATAATTACACTCCTTTCTTTTTCTGTTAATTGACCGTCAGCTAAAGCCAATTCAATTAATTGTTCTATTTCTTGATTCATATTTCAATATTTATATTATATATGAATTTAAATAAACATATCCATTCACCCTCTTTTTCCCTTAAAAAACACAAAACCTGGCCCAAACTTGG
>Ga0114977_10000308_pt1 | contig 33275 bp, 53 predicted proteins | sample S_130805_MF_Meta_FD_87026 | JGI IMG/M metagenome (GOLD analysis project Ga0114977, IMG submission 87026) | Freshwater microbial communities from Lake Simoncouche, Canada to study carbon cycling - S_130805_MF_MetaG | ecosystem: Environmental > Aquatic > Freshwater > Lake | place: Lake...
GTTTAATGAATTCTTTAACAGCACTGGGTTCAATCCATTTGGTGACCAACAACCTAACCGTAGAAATTTAAGAGGTACTGATTTACATTTAACAGTAAAACTAACGCTTGAAGAAATACTAAGTGGTACAACCAAAAAATTTAAATACAAAAGAAAAATTGGTTGTGTAGAATGCGAAAGTTTTGGTGGCAAGGATAAAAAAGAATGCTCAAACTGTCGCGGGGCTGGTATGGTGGCACAAGTTATCAATACTCCTTTTGGGCAAATAAGAAACGCAACTCAATGTCATGTTTGTCAGGGTATAGGTTCTACATATGATACAATCTGTAATTCATGTGCTGGTCAGGGTATCAAGGATTTTGAAGACGTTGTTGATATAAATATACCAGCTGGTGTTAATGACGGTGTTAGATTAGCTGTTGGTGGTAGAGGTAATTCAGTTAGGTATGGTCAAGTATCTGGTGATTTAATAATAACAATCTTGGAATTACCACACGAAACATTTTTAAGGGTTGGCAATGATTTAAGATTCAACTTAAAGTTAAGTTACCCACAATTAATACTGGGTGACAAGGTTGAAATACCAACAATAGATGGTACCAAAATAAGAATTAACATCGGGGCTTTTACCAAAGTTGGCGAGGTGTTAAGAATTCAAAATAAGGGTATGCGACAAATGAACAATGATTACAGAGGTGATATGTTGGTAAACGTTGAACTATATATGCCTAATAAAATATCAGACGAAGAAAAAAGTCTGATAATTGATTTAAAAAATCTTTCTGAAAAAGTTGCATCCTGAAAAAACCTTTAGTATATTTGTAGAATAAAAAAACAATTTTAATATGGCAAAATTTAATGAAGTGTACCAAGATACACAAGAACTATTTAGCAATTTTATCAATCAGATTGACTCATTGTCTGAGATAAGTGTAAAGATTCTTAGCAACGAAAAACAAAAAGAAATTTGCAAAGTTTTGAAAGCTAATGACCTTCTTAAGCACATGACAAATGAAGATGCGGTAATTGTCGTTAACGAAAAAATCTTTGAACAACTTGAAGACGAGCAAAAAATAATGGTTGTTGAAGAGTACGTTGCTAGACTTTATTTTGATGCTGAAAAAGGCAAGTTATCACTTATCAACCCAGACGTAAATACTTTCTCGCTTTTGTTACGTAAATATGGTTATGATAAATACGAAAGACTAAACGAGTCAATCAAAGCGTTAATATCACAAGAAGCTGAAGTAGAAGCTGAAAACAATCAATAATGACTAGAGAAGAAATTGCAGAAATAAATCCCGATGCCTTATTATGTGATGGTTTTGATGACGCTATTATCGGAATGGCTGAAAGAATAAACCTAGGTCCTGTTGTCGCTTACTCGTTTTCAAAGATGATTGATATTATGATTGAACGAGATGGTATGACATACGAAGATGCTGTAGAGTATTATAGCTATAACATAATAGGTTCATGGATGGGAGAAAACACACCAATATTTATAACAACAAATCAAGATTAATTAAATTCTAATATCTTTACTTTTCTAATGTTGGATATATTTATTAATAAAGATAAATATGGGATACATTTACATGTTAATAGATAAAAGAAATGGTAAAAAATATATTGGAAAACATAATGGTCTTAAAAAAGACTATTGGTCATCTGGTTTAGTTCCTAATAGAATTTCTAAAAAATATGGTAAAGAAATATTTGATAGAATAATATTGGAAGATAATATAGAAAATGATGTATTAAATGACAGAGAAATTTTTTATATAAAACAAGAAGATACGTTTAATAACGGCTATAATTCAACTGTTGGTGGAGATGGTGGTGGTCATTGGATTTATCAAAAAAGTCAAGAAGAAATAAAATTAATTTCTGAAGTTAAATCTAAAAAATTAAGTGGAAGAACATTTAGTGATGAAACAAAAATAAAAATGAGTGAATCGGCTAAGAAAAAAATATTTACTGATGAACATAAAAAAAATATTGGTCTTGCGGTAAAAAAAAGGGGTGGTATAAAACACACAGATGAGACTAAGAAAAAACTTTCAATTGTAAAAACTGGTATTAAGAATGAACAACACTCTAAATTCATGGTTGATAATAATCCAAAAGCACAATCTGTAAGTATTGAAGATATTATTTACTTGACAATAAAAGATGCTAGTGAAAAATTAAATCTACCTAGACACATAGTTAAAAATAGGTTAAACACTAACAATCAAAAATATAAAAATTGGTTTAAAATAAAATAAAATAAAATAAAATGAGTTTAGATTTACACGACGAATTTAAAGAATATGCTATTAAGCATATGGGTATTAGCAGCCTACAAATGCATTATTGGGAGCAAGTTCAAAACGAAATTTACAATAAACCCCAAGTTTATAATTCTGTAACACCTATGGTATTAGAAGAAAGAGAACTTAGAGTTACTATGATGTCCGTTTTTGATAGAATGATGATGGATAGAATCATTTGGTTAGCGGGTCCCGTAAACGACAGAATGAGTACAATAGTTCAAGCACAACTTATGTTCTTGGATAACCTTGAAACCAAAGACATTACACTACACGTGGATTCACCTGGTGGGTCGGTTAAATCTGGATTATCAATTGTTGATGTAATGGATTACGTTGCTTCTGATATCATAACTATTAACACAGGAATGGCAGCTAGCATGGGCTCAATATTATTGGGTGCTGGTACAAAGGGTAAAAGATATGCACTTCGTTTCAGTCGAGTAATGCTACACCAAGTATCAACTGGTGCTTATGGTAACATTCAAGATATTAGAATTAGCCTTAAAGAAGGCGAGAAGTACAATGAATTGCTTTTTGGGTTATTAGGCCAATACACTGACAAAGACCCTAAACAAGTAATGGAAGACGCACAAAGAGATTTGTGGTTATCTTCAGAAGAAGCTGTTAAGTACGGTATTGTTGATAGTGTTATCCAAAACAAACCAAAAACCAAAAAATAAAGTAATTGTTTGCGAAAAGTGCTGAAAAACGTAGCTTTTCGCAAACTTATACTATTTATATTAAGTTCTTTAAAATATGGGGGTACACGGTATTGATTGAATACAGTCGTAAATCGTAAGCATGTAGTGCTAGATGGAATGCACTTTAATCTGTCTATTAAACAATTAAATGACAACGAGTTTATCGTATCAGAAAATTTCCTTGACGAAGCAGTATTAACTGTAGGAGCTGGAGAGCTTGCTTTAGCCTAATAAAGCGATGGTGGTAATCCACCAAAAAAACCTTTCTGTGTTGGGTTAACACTGTGGCTAGATTATCGGCTACTCAATAGAAATCTAATTTGAAGGGTTATATAACCCTATTCTAAACATGTAGAAAGCTTTTGAAGAGTATTTAAGACATCGGTTCGAGTCCGATTACCTCCACTCTACCCAAGATTCCAACCAAACGACACCACAAGGATTGGAAAGAAATAACCCCTGACAAGTCGCTTTGTTGGGGGTTTAGTTTTTTAGGTAATGACATAAAAAAAAGGGACATAAGCCCCTTTTTTAAATTTTTTAGTACTAAATTAGTTGCTAGTTGGTTGAACAGTTGGAACTGTTGCAGTAGTAGCAGCCTGTGTAGTAGTAGTTGTTGTTGTGGTGGTTGTAGTCTCAGCTACGTTTTTTTTCCCACCTTTGCATCCACATCCCATAGTTTTTTTGATTTTAAATTGTAGTTATTATTTATACTAATAAATAGTTTATTATTCAAATAAAATTGTTATATTTATTAAAATAAAAAAAGATGTTCAATAGTAAATATTTAGTTACGTTTTTAAATGAAAAATGGGAACCTTTTAAAACTTTAAATGTTAAAACGGTCCCACATATTAATGAATTTATATATTTTGATGATGTTCAGAAATATTATAGGGTTATCAATGTCGTGCATCAATTTTCAAAAAAACAGAAGATTATCGTCATAATAACAGAATTTTCTTTTGATTCAATAAAAAAATAAGAATTTACTTGACAAACAAGATTACTTTTAGTATCTTTGTATATATTTAATTAGTAGTTCTTATTTATAACAATATTTGATATCTAGAAAAATAGGTACAGCAATGTAAAAACTATGCCAAAGAAAGGGATATGACCACTTCCAAGTTTAAGTTGTATCATAGGGCCCCAGCCCTGTTGGTGACTTAAATAGAAAACGAAAGTTAAGTGGTACTGTTATGGTGGCAGTTTAAATCCAACCCTTGCTTACGCGGAGCAAGTAAATAAAAGGCGGACCCCTATTTTGAGATTATCATATTAAAGAATCGTTTCAGCAATCCCTTATCAAAACTGTCAAATTTGAAACAACACGATTCTGAACATGCGTCCTTGGTGTAATGAGCACATGGCCCACAGGGGGTCAGAGAGCAGTATCAAATCTGCAGGACGTACAAATTGCGAGGTAGAGCAGTGGTAGCTCGGTTGGCTCATAACCAACAGGTCGGAGGTTCAATTCCTCCCCTCGCTACTAAAAACAACAAAACATGATATTATTTTTTTTCGGTATTATCTTAGGTGCTGTTGTTACATTTATCTTTAACAAGATAATTAGTAAAACACCTGAATTAAACGAGGCAATCAATAATGCGGTTAGCAATATCACATTAAAAGAAGTTGAAAATAAGGGTAAGAAAGGCGCTGCTGATAGTACTTACTGGTTATTGACTGACGGGGAGGATAAATATTTATTCACCAACGAACAGATAAAAACAGCAAAGAATAGAGCACTTAAAAATCCTGAAGATATTAGTTGACTCAAACTGTTGCTAACCTAATCTGTCTGTTTAGGTGAAGCGGTGGCCAACGCAGGTTTTTTCCCAATAGTCACTGAGTTAAACGTATTAAATTGTGGGGTAGAGCAGTGGTAGCTCGGCTGGCTCATAACCAGTAGGTCGGCGGTTCGAATCCTCCCCCCGCAAGTCAATCAATAACTTCACCTCTACGTGGTGATTGACAGAAACAGGTAAAGCTGGCTAAGAAGTTAAGAAATACGTTCATTGATAATGTTAACTATTATATCCAAATATTTTTGTGATGTACTTGGTTTTACATATTTTTGCGCTGAAGTATCAATTATACATAAATCTATTTTAGCCTCATGACAGGCCAATGATTTTGATTCATCATTTGATTTAATTTGCTCTAATTTATCCACCCCATATATCGGTTCATAGTGAAATATACCATTTAATTCAAACGCTAAATTTAACAATGGAATATAAATGTCTAATTCAGACATAATTGCTGATTTTTTATTAAAATCTATTTGCAAATTAGGATAAATGATTGTAAGTTGGTTCTCTAACCAAATTTCAAGTTTAGAACGTCTATTACCTGTTTTTTTATTTTTGTTATTATAGGACGCCGAACAAGAATGCGAGCAAAAATTATTTTTTGTTGACATAACATTAGAAATTATTTTTTTAAATAAACAATTGCAATTTTTACACTCTACTATGTTTGGTGGGTTATTTAACAGTTTATTACATTCTTGAGAACAGAACTTAACTCTACCTCTATTATATTTTAGTTCATGACTTATTCTTTTTTTTATTGTATTAAAAGGTTTATTACAATAATAACATTGGCATGTTAAACTATCCATTGATTTTGATGAATTAAATTGTTCTTGAGTGTACAGTGGTTTCATATTTAGTGTTTAATATAAATATATAAGAATATTCGAAAAAACAATTTCGAATCCTCCCCCCGCAACACTAATTACCACCAATTAGTACACAAAGTCCATCAAATTTATTTGGTGGATTTTTTGTTTTTTATATAAATCATTCGTATATTTGCAATATGGAAAACAATGTAAAATTACTTATAATTGGTCACGCTCGGCACGGAAAAGATAGCTTAGCGGAAATACTCAACGAACACTACGGTTTAAAATTTATCTCATCATCACAAGCCTGTGCTGATATCTTTATTTACGATACGCTTAAAGAAAAGTATGGTTACAAGACACCAGAGGAATGTTACGAGGATAGAATGAACCGTAGACAAGAATGGTACGAAATGATTTGTGATTATAATAAAGACGATAAAGCTAGACTAGCTAAAGAAATCCTTAAATATAATAATACCTACGTTGGTATGAGGGATAGTGCTGAAATCAAAGAATGCTTAAATCAAGGATTATTTGACTTGGTTATTTGGGTAGACGCTAGCAAACGATTACCAATGGAAAGCTCAAATTCATTCAATATAACACCATCTGATGCCGACATCATTGTCGATAACAACGGAACCTACGATGAATTTAAAGAAAAAGCCCTACGATTGGGTTCTTTATTGAGAAGATAAACTAATCAAGTTTATTGTGCAATTTTAGCTTTATTATGGATATTTATAAGATATCCATTTTTTTTATGAAAGATATTATTAAAAAATTATTACGCGAAGCTATAGATACTAGCGAATCTGGCAACATCAATGAATCGGCAACAAAAAAAGAGGTTATTGATTTTATATTGGATTTTAATTATTTGCTGTCATTGAATTTAGCGATGGTTAAAAACCAAGCCAAAGATGAAAAATCCAAATTAGCATTAATACAAATGCAACAAAAATTCAAAACACCCGTAATAAACGGTAAAACGTTTTTTGAATTGGCAGATGAAAGAATCACACCAAGAAAAGATTTATTTAACCCAAGATTTTTAAGTGCTTACCTAACACAGATAAGAAATTATTTGGTTTATGTAAAAGAACATATTAATAGATTTGTTGTTGACGGAATATACAAAACTGGTTGGCTGGATAGAATATCAAAGCTTGAAGAAACTTATAAAAATATAATCGGCGCTAATCAGATATCTGAAGATGAAAACTGCGAATTAACCGAAAAATGCTGGACGGGATACACCCAAAAAGGTATGAAAACAATGTTTGGTAAAAGATATCCTAATTGCGTAAAGAAGAAGAAAAAAAAATAATATGAACCTACAAGAACAAATAAATAGAATACACGAAATGATGGGTATCAACGAATCAAATGGTTGGAGTAGCTCAAAAGAAAAATTGGAAAAAACCTTTGAATTCAAAGATTTTAATGAATCTATGGATTTTGTTAATCAAGTTGCTAAGATTGCTGAAAAACAAAACCATCATCCAGACATTAAAATAAATTATAACAAGGTTAAAATATCAATAACCGACCATGAGAAAGGAGGAGTGTCTGAAAAGTGCCATAAATTAGTAAAATCTATTAATAAAATATAATTTTATGAACGTACAAGAACAAATAAATAGAATAAAAGAACTAATGCTTACTGAAGAAATGGTACAATCAGATGCATGGAAATCAATCAAGAAAACAATAGATATTCTTAAGAAGAAGAAAAAAGTTTTATTGTTGAGTTGCTCTAATAGATACAATTGGGATGATAATGATGTCGACGTACCAAAATCAAAAATGCTTGCCATGTACATCAAGGAAGAACTTGGTGATAAATGTGTTTTAATTGATGTCACCGACCTTAAAATTTTTCCATGTGAAGGTAACGTATCTAGAAAAGACGGCAATACATGCGGGGTACTAAAAGCCAAGCTTGACGATAAAGAAAAGAATCCTTCAGGCCAACATAGATGTTGGGCCAGCGTTAATAATAAATCTGATGAGTTATGGAAGATATCCAAAGAATTATTTGAATCAGATGCTGTTATATTTTTTAGTTCAATAAGGTGGGGCCAAACAAATATGTATTATCAAAATTTAATTGAAAGACTAACTTGGTTAGAAAATAGACATTCCACATTAGGTGAGTCAAATATAATTAAAAATATTGAAAGTGGTTTTATTTGTGTTGGTCAAAATTGGAACGGAGAAAACGTTACTGAAGTACAAAAGAAAGTTCATGAATTTTACGGGTTTAACCCAAATAATAGTTTATATTGGAACTGGCAATACACCAAAGACGAAAATGACGAAACCCAAAAATCATATAAAAAATCACATGACAAATTCATAAAAGATACCAAAATACCAGAGTCAAATGACTAACATTAAAAACTATATCAAAAAGAGATTAATGGAATCAATGATTGACGAGGCGGCTAAAGGGTTAGGTGATTTACCAGAAGATATTGCGCTATTCAAACTTTACCTCCAATCTAACGAATCGGATTACGTTTTATATTCAAAATCTGAAGATAAGATATACGGTGTTTTATCAATAATACAAATAAATAATGATGTATATGAAGTTGGTAGGGTAGGTGCTGATAAAGGATATGGTCCGTTCATGTATGAAATGGCAATGTCATATATAACCCCAAAATATTTAATGCCAAGCAGAAATGGCGACGTTAAAACTAGAGCGTTGGGTGTTTGGGGTAAATTCTATCAAAGGGGTGATGTTCAAAAGAAAGTTTTAAAATTTAACGATGAATTATTTAACTTTGCAATCATCACTGGTGATGAAGATGAAGAATATGATTCAATAGAAGAAAAAAAAGAATTATTTGACAGTTTGAGCAAAGAGGAACAACGCGATGTAATTGTGTTCAATACTATGTATCAATATTTTAATCCAGTAGCAACAAAATTAGTTAATAAGGGTAATGAATTAATTAAAAGTGGTGAAGTTGATTTAAAAAATTTAAATAACGAAGCTAGCAGTTATTTCCTTAATTTAGATGATTATTAAAGAATACATAAAAAGAAAATTAAGAACAATGCTAACTGAATCTAGGATTCCGTTCAAACTCCCATTACCTGAAGATATACTTCAAATTAAAGATGTATTTAAGAAGAATGGATACAAACTGTATGTGGTTGGCGGTGCGGTACGTGATGCAATCCTAGGTAAACAACCAAAAGATTTTGATTTATCCACAGATGCGGTACCAGATAAAGTAGAAGAAATATTAGCCGAAGCAGGCTTCAGAACCCTACCAACGGGTAAAGCTTTTGGTGTCATCAATGTTTTTACAGATAATGGTGAATATGAGATTGCAACATTTAGAGAAGACCTATCTGGTGGTAGAAGACCTGATGCAGTAAAGTTTACAGATATTGAAAGTGACGTTAAAAGACGCGACCTTACAATCAATGCTCTTTTTTATGATATCGATAAGAATGAGATTGTTGACCTTGTTGGCGGTGTTGATGATTTAAAGAAGGGCATCGTAAAGACCGTAGGAAGCCCACAGGATAGATTTGGTGAGGATAGGCTTAGGATATTGAGAGCTATCAGATTTGCGGCTAGATTTGGCTCTAATTTAGACCCAGAAGCTGATGCTGCATTAAGAAAGGATGCTAGCCTAGATGGTATATCTGCAGAAAGAATCAGAGATGAATTTATCAAGGGTATCACCTCAGCAAAGTCGATTACACAATTCATAGGTATGATAGAAAAATACCGTTTGTTTGATTGGATATTTAGAGGATTAAATATAAATAAAAATTTCATATCGGACAAAGACCCGATATTAGTCATCGCATCTTTGCTTAAAGACAATGACCCAAAATTAATCGGTAAAAAATTAAATGATTTAAAATATACGGTTGATGAAATTAAAAATATTACCTTCTTAATCAACCTATCAAAATTAACACCAGATACTGCGGTCATTCTTAAAAGAATGCAAAAATTAACAAGCCTAACAGATGACCAATTAAAAAAATTCGGAGCACAACAAGTAGTTAATTCGAAACTGTTAGATGCGTTTATTAAATTTAGATTAACAGTAAATGGTGAAGACCTAATGAAGCAACTCAATCTCAAACCAGGCAAAGAACTCGGCGATGCAATTAATAAAGCTGAGTACGATAACTTCAAAGGGTTATTTTAACAATATATAATTTTTTAAAATTTATATGGTGCTATCACAAGTAGCACCATATTTATTTATTAAAAATTATGGCAAGATATCTAGCGATTTTTACAGACAACCATGGTGAAGAATTTGATGTACATGGTTTCAAAATTATGACAGAAAAAGAAGTTAATAAATTTGAGGAAATAGCATCAAGCATAACATGGGATTTTGAATATCACGCAAATACAGAATCATTAAACTATTCAAACGGGGACGACTTCCTTTCTAGAATTGAATTTAAAGAAATAACAAAAGACGAATACGAAGTAATAAACAAAGTATTCGGTGGAGAATTTGGTACATTCATTTCAGAAGAATATCTACAGACAATACTTGATGGTGATGAAGATGAAGACGACGATGATGACGAAGACGAATATGACGATATAGAAGAGTATTAAAATAATACTTTTTACATGTGTGAATATATTTATATATGTACAATAACAATCCAACTGTTTCACATCAAAAAATAAAACCCTATGAAAAATTTTTTAAGCGCAATCAGAAGTTTGTTCTCAAATGAACACGGTAATGTTTCAATGAAACGCCTTTGTGGTCTATTATGCACAATAACATTATGTGTTACACTATACGCAAATAGCTTTACAGAATCACATTTTGCACCCTCAACACCACTAGTTGATTCCGTGGCTTTACTTGCTTTCGGATGTCTAGGATTATCTTCTGTTGATAAGATTTTCAGCAAGAAAAAGACTGGTGACGATACACCCCCAACAGAATAAAAAACGTTAATGATTTAAACCAACCTATTCTCCTATTTTTATAGGAATAGGTGGTTTTAATTATAATAATTTAACTAAAACTAAAGACAATTGAAAAATTTATCTAAAGAGGAATTATTAAGTAGGCTTGAGGGTATAAATAGAAGCAATGCTATTATCTATTTTGACTTAGGTGGTACTATTTTGGGTGTAAACGATATTTTCTTGTTGGTGATGGGATACAAGATAGGTGAACATGATGAAATCATCGGTAAGCACCATAGTATTTTTATATGTGAAGATTATGCAAAGTCATTAGAGTACGAAAAATTTTGGGATATATTAAGAAGTGGTAAATATTATTCAGGTGAATTTGAAAGAAGAAAAAAAGATGGTAGTCTTATTAACTTACAAGCGACATACAATCCTATTTTTGATGATAGCGGTAAGATTACCAAGATAATGAAAGTTGCCACTGACATCACCGCAATTGCAAATAGTAAAAAACAATTAGAAGCGATTAACCGAAGTACTGCTAGTATTACTTTTAACATTGATGGTTTTATTTTAGATGCAAATACTTTGTTCTTACAAGCGATGGGGTATAAACCCAATGAAAAAAATCAAATAATTGGAAAGCATCATAGTATGTTTGTTAGTTATGAATACTCAAAGTCAGATGAATACGAGAAGTTTTGGGACACATTAAGAAACGGTAAGTTTTTTGAGGGTGTAGTTGAAAGAAAAAAAGTTGATGGTAGTGTTATTTATTTACAGGCAACATACAATCCAATACTAGATAGCAAAGGAAATGTTACAAGTATAATAAAAATTGCTACCGACATAACCGAAAGTATCAATAGTAAAAATAAAATAGATGCACTTTCAAATAATTTGCAAATAGAGTTAGACAATTCAAAGAGGCTTAAAGATTCGATAGAAATAGAAAAGAACGCCGCTTTGAATGATTTAGATGTTGTGATGAAAAAAAGTCAAAGTGAGTTAATAAAAATAATTGTTAAATGTGCTTTGGCGGTGATTATAGGGGTAGGTCTTGTAACAACTGCATTATATTGGATGGCTATTATAATGGGAAAGGAAACACAAATCATTGGTTCAACTTGGAGCAATATGTTTAGTGTGTTATTAACAAACGCCTTTTCTATAGTCGGTACAATCATGGGTATTAAATATGCTACTCAAGATAATGGTAAAGAAAAAAAATAAAGTTTTAATTTTTATATAAACAAAAATTTTTAATAACAAAAAACAAAAAACAAAAAAATGGATTTAAACAAATTAAAAGGTCACATTCCAGACGCAGTAATTGGTCAACTACCAGACACAATTGCAAAATTCGAATTAAACACGCCACTTCGTTTGGCACACTTTCTTGCACAAGCTGGACATGAGTCTGGTGGTTTTAAAGCGGTAAAAGAAAATTTAAATTACGGCGCCAAAGGCTTACGTGGTATCTTTGGTAAGTATTTCCCAACTGATGAAAAAGCGTTATTGTATGAGCGCAAACCAGAAAAAATTGCTAACTTGGTTTATGGTGGCCGTATGGGTAATGGACCAGAAGCATCTGGTGAAGGCTACAAATTTTGTGGTCGTGGCTATATTCAATTAACGGGTAAAGCTAATTATGCTGAATTTGATAAAGTTGTTGCCGAAAACCTAATGGAACAACCAGATTTGGTTGCAACAAAATATCCTTTATTATCAGCAGCTTGGTTTTTTCACAAAAATGGTCTGCATAAAATTGCTGATGGTGGTGCAACAGATGCTGTTGTTACATCAGTAACAAAAAGAGTAAATGGTGGAACCATCGGATTGCCAGATAGAATAAAACACTTTAAAGAGTATTACACATTATTAGCATAAATTATTTAAAATGGCAAGAGCACTAAAAAAGAAATTCAAATTAAAAAGCAGAAAGTCTACATTAAAAACACTTAATAGAATACGTGAAAATAATGAAGTAATAAAAAAAATAAAAAAAAGTTTGTAAAAAACTTGTTTATTTAAAAAGGTTTAGTATATTTGTTTATATTTATTTAACAACATGAGACAAAATAGCACACATATGATTTCGATTAATTGGAGACGCAATCTTCAAAACGAGTCAGCTATGCTTATAAGTAACGTGTAATAAAAAACAAAAAAAAACTTAAAATATAAAGCTTCTGACCAAAAATCAGAAGTTTTTTTCATTTATGGCAGAAGAACAACTATATAAAAGATTAGGTACGGTAACACCAAAAGATTTGGAAAGGGATTTCAATATAATATACGAAAGTTATAAAAATATTGCAATCAAAGCTGGTTGTACTGGCGACCTAAAATTTGTTAAAGAAAGAGGAAAGGTAATAATATACGTACCAATCCAAGATATAGATACGGGTGTAGCTCAATTGGTAGAGTAGTGGTCTCCAAAACCAAAGGTCGTAGGTTCGATTCCTACCACCCGTGCTACGGTTCCATAGTTTAACTGGATAGAACACTAGACTACGGATTTAGGAATGAGGGTTCGAATCCTTCTGGAACCACATATGGTTTCATAGTATAATGGAATAGTACGACAACCTTCTAAGTTGTTAAGTGTAGGTTCGAATCCTGCTGAAGCCACTAAAAAGCTGAGGTTTTTTTATTTTTTATTGGATATTTATATAAAAACGTAAAATGAGAAAATTAGATAAATTAAAAAACATAAATAAGGTCAATCTTTTATTGGACTTAACGGGTGTTAATTTAAATGAAAGCGCTATTGATAATAAATATTCAAGCAAGACAACGATATTAAATATTCTCTACAAGATTCTAAAAAGTGAAAATGTTGAAGGTCGATACACTGATGAACATTGGGATGGTATTAGGAAATTGACTGACGTATTTAATAAATACGGAATTGATTATGATTTAGAAAGCGCAAAATACGAACATAGTAGCGATTTCAAAACTGAACTACCAAATTCAAAAGTTTACACATATATTATCAAAGCAATGGATAAGAATGGCAAACAACACATATTACCCTTAAGAGTAAATTGTGCTTTTGTTGGTAGAACAGGGACAATGAGTGATGGAGAATATGAATTGACGTATTATTTTACAGCTTAAAAAAATATTTAAAATAAAATACAACTATGAAAAAAAAATATGGTATTGAATTTACCGAAGAAAGAAATGGTCGTTTAGAAAAATATACGATTTATGCCGACTCACCTAGCGAAGCTATGGATTTTATTAATCTTACAAAAAATAAAAATAAAAAATCTGTAAAAATAATTGATAACGATAATAGGTTAATCCACAAAGAAGAGCATCTTGATAACGATGACTATATGTACGCATAAAAAAAATATATAAAAATGAAACTAATTAGATGCAAAAAATGTGACGATGTTGTTAGGTTAGTTCATACTAAATGGAGAAAGTGTGAGTGTGGTGAATCAGGCGGCCAATATAATGATGACCTTATGTCAGCTACAGTTGGTGGAAATTGTGAAGTAATTGGTATAAGAAACGATTATTTTGCAGAAAAACCTTTTTCTAAAAAGCGAAACGACAAAGAATTAAATGGCATAATTCAAGGTGAATACGATGGTGATGTACAAATACATAGAATAAAATCAGGTGATGGACCTAAACTTAAAATGAAAATTGAAAAACTGAATGATGAAAATAATTTAATCACATTTACGGATGATAGAGATTATAAAATAACGATTAAGGGCAATAAATCACCAGAAACTATTGAGATACCAATAAATAAAGCGGGACCAAGTTTTAAACCAAAAAAAATAAAAGAAAATATTGATATTAAAGGTATTTTTAAAAAACATATAACCTCTCATATAAATAATAAAATCATCAAATAATTAACTATGGATAATGTTACACTACAAAGGGTACAATTTTTACACCCAAAATTAAGAAATGAGGTTGAACAAATGTACAGAACACAAATAGTACCAGCTTTAACAGGTAGGGCTATTTGTAGATTCGCTTATACACTAAGAACAATTGCAGAACAAGATGCGCTATATGCGCAGGGTAGAACTAAATTATACGATGCTAATGGAAATAGATTAGGTGTTGTTACCAAAGCCAAAGGCGGTCAATCAATTCATAATTATGGCTTAGCACTTGATATAGTCTTAATTAAAGACGGCAAAACTGCTAGCTGGGAAGACAACATCGATTTTGACAAAGATGGCAAAGCCGATTGGATGGAGGTTGTTAATATACTTAAAGCCAATGGTTGGGAATGGGGTGGTGATTGGAAATCATTTAAAGACAAACCACATTTTCAAAAAACAATGGGTTATACTTGGCAACAATTATTGGCAAAATATAAAGCTAAAGATTTTATTGCTGGAACAAATTACGTAAGAATTTGATTTTTTAAAAAGTTTACAATATATTTGCTTCATGAAAGATTTAATTAAAAGATTATTGAGAGAGAACACTATGGTAAATTCATTGGGTGTTAAAATTACAAGACCTAGTCAGGAACTTATTATTATGCGTGGTATACCTGGTTCTGGGAAGTCAACCAAAGCAAAATCTTTAATGGGCAAAGGTGCTATACACTCAACCGACGATGTCATTAGCGCTAGCGGTGATTATAAAAAATTTTTTGCTGATATGGTAGCGGCAAATGATTTCTCAAGAATAGGGAATATGCACAAACAAAATCTCCAGAACGCTATTCAGTCAATGGAAAGTGGTGTAACGCCAGTAATTATAGACAATACAAATATCCGAGCATTTGAACCCAAGGCTTATATCCAAAAAGCATTAGAACTAGGGTACGACGATAATAATATTAGAATTGTTGATATCGGTACTGGTGGTGCAAGTGCTGAAGAATTAGCTGTCAGAAATACACATGGTGTCCCACTTGAAAAAATTAAAAGCATGATTGATGCACATAGGGGTGCTGGTGATTTAACAATCGATAAGATAATGCAAGCCGAAAATACAACAAGTCCAAAAAAAGTTTTATACTCAGCGGTTGTACTAGATAAACAATCACACGACACTCTTCTAAACGTTTTTAGTGATATGATTCCGCCAGACTGGAAACCATTTGCACATCATATGACAATTGCTTTTGGTAAGGGTGTTAATAATCCAGATGAGTTAGGGACAACGGTTACATTAAAAGTTGTTGCGGTTGGTCAAACCGATATGGCAATTGCTGTCAAAGTCGAAGGATATCCAAGACAAGATGGACAAGATGACAAAATCCCACATATTACACTTGCCGTCAACCCAGATGGTGGTAAACCCGTAATGAGTAATAAAATTAAAGATTGGGAACCAGTCCGTAGTTTAATGATAAGCGGCACTGTACAAAATATTACCACATAAAATTTGTATGTTAAGTATAGTTTTAGTATATTTGCTAAAACATATTTAAATGGCAAATGAAAAAAGACGGTCAGAAATTTCTTTAAAAATATTAGAGATAGGTCGCTCACTAATGGAAGAAGGTGGCAAGCTAGACGATTACACTATAACACAAAGTGGAACCATGATGATATTACTAAGTAGTGTAATCTTATCAGAAGAAGATACTTTTCTTTTTAGTGAAGTTTGCTCTATGTTTTCAGCAAAAAAAGTTTTAGATAATATCGAGGGTATTGATGAATCAGACCTAATAAGAAAATTTTTAGGTGACAAACAAAAAAAATCCCGTAAAAATAAAGGTGACGATTTAAAATAGTTTTTATATGAAAACATTTATTGAATGGTTAGTAGAACACGAAAACTCTGATGACCTACCATTTGAAATGACTAAAGAAGATATTATCATTTGGGTTAAAAGAATTCATCAAATTATTTTATCCGATGGTGAAAAAGCGTGGGATGGTCGACACTATGGTGACTGCACTAAACAGAATGTTGGTTGCCAAATTTGTTTATATCAAACGTGGTTAGATAAGTACGAAGATTATTGTAGAAATTTTATAAAAATATAGATGTTAAAAGTTATTGAATATATAAAGTCTGATGGGTTAGCCAAAGCTATTGAAAATTATAAACTTAAAGCAAAAGTTTATGATAAAAAAATACTATTGAAGTATGACATACTAGAATCTGATATGTCTTCCGAGATAGTTAAAGATTGTCGTGGGCTTATTCTTGAAAGAGACACATGGAATGTTATGTCAATGTCTTTTAGAAAATTCTTCAACCATGGTGAAACTAATGCAGATAAAGTAGATTGGGATAGCGCTGTCATTTTAGAAAAACTTGATGGTACTATGATTCAAGTTTACTACGATTGGCATAAAGACAAATGGTTTGCTGGTACAACTGGAATGGCAGAAGGTGAAGGTGAAGTTAATAACAAAATGGGAACAACATTTAATGACCTTTTTTGGCAAACACTTGAGAAGTATTCATTTGATATTAATAAATTACATCAAGGGTTTACATATGTCTTTGAATTAACAACACCTTACAATATTGTTGTTAAACCACATGGTGAATCATCTGTAACATTATTGACAATCAGAGATAATGAAATCCTTAAAGAATTCAGATACGATGAATTGGTTGCGGTTAGTCAATACTTTGGAGTGCCAGTTGTTAAATCGCATGATTTAAATAATCCAAATGCTGATGAGTTAATCAATACTTTTAAAGACATGCCATGGTCTGAAGAGGGTTATGTTGTCCTAGATAAAAATTTTAATCGTGTAAAGATTAAAAACCCAGCATATGTTGCGGTGCACCATTTAAAATCAAAAACTGCTGAACATAACATATTGACTATCGTTAAATCAAATGAGATTGAAGAGTTCGCGGCTACTTTTCCTGAAAGAAGAGAAGAGCTTTATAAGTTAAAAAATAACTACGATGCTTTGGTAACTAAGTTGATAACAGCTTGGATGGAACTCTTTGACGACAGACCAAAAGATGATTCACCATCTGAAAAGAAACGGTTTGCATTTTTGGTTTTTGACGTTGCTAAAAAATATGACTTAGAACAATTCACTGGATTATTTTTTTCACTACAAAAAGGTAACGTAACACACATACCTGAGTATATGCAAAACTATGACGATAAAAAATTATATAAAATACTATGAAAAAACATATATCATTTCCAAGTATCGAACAATTTAGAAACATTGTTGCCAATATAAATAGAGAGCACAATTTTGTTGGTTTAGACGAAAATGGTGAAGCTATCTATGACGCATCAAGACCTAAACCAGTATTAACATTTAAAGGTACTGTAAAATTACATGGTACCAATTTTGGTGTTTGCTTTAATGAACAAGATGATATCTGGGTACAATCCAGAGAAAACATCATCACAACTGAAAAAGATAATGCTGGTGCTGCTTTTTTTGTTGAGACCAATAAATACGCGTTCTATCAATTGTTTAAAGAGGTTAGCAGGAAACACAACATTGATATGGTTGAAAATACAATATCAATTTATGGTGAGTGGGTTGGCAAGGGAATTCAAAAGGGTATTGCAATTTCTAATCTTGAAAAATCTCTATTTATCTTTGGGGTAAAGATTACACCACACCCAAAGAACGAAGAAGACAAACCAGTTTCGTATTGGGTGGATTCATCATATTTTAAAAGCCCTGAAAATAGAATCTACAATATTTATGATTATAAAACGTATTTAATCGATATTGATTTTGGTAACCCACAGCTATCACAAAATACTATCATTGATATGACAACTGAAGTTGAAAATGAGTGTCCTGTTGGCAAGGCATTTGGTTATGAGGGTATTGGTGAAGGCCTTGTATTTTCACACATGACAAAAAATGGAAATTATTATCGGTTCAAATCTAAGGGTGAAAAACATACCGAATCAAAGGTTAAAACACTTAAGCCTGTTGATAACGAAAAAATAAATAAGATAATTGATGTTGTTAATAGAGTAACACCTGCTTGGCGCTTAGAACAAGCGATGGAAAAAACATTTGACTTGATGAATGGTGGTTCTATTGATATCAATAAAATGGGTGATTTTATTCGTAATGTTGTCATTGATATTCATAAAGAAGAGCTTGATGTAATAGCAGAAGCTGGACTTGAACCAAAAGAAATAAATAGCAAAGTAAGTGAAATTTGTAGAGGATATTTTTTTACTGAAATGAATAAAGAGGTTGGATTAAATTAAAAAAAATTAAATTATGGTTGATGGAGCTTATGTCTTAAAAAAGACAATGGATTTACCATTTGGTATTAAATTTAGCGGTGGAAAAGAAATCGTTATCTCAAATGGTGTTGTATGTGTTGATGGTTTTCCATTACCACCAGACATGCAAACAACAATAATGGCTTGGTTAAATAATAATCAAGACTTGCTAGTTAAAACAAGAGGTTGGTAAATGGATTTTGAAATCTATGAAGAACAAATAAGCAGATATTTATCTAAGAATTATGTTGTTACTGACAAGATGTTTTTTACAACATATGATAACAAACACGAATGGGGTTATGAAATATTAAAAACCATATCTCAAATTTTTGATGTTAATATAGATGTATGCTCTACAATTTTTGAAACTTGGGGTTTAAGAAATGGGTTTAAACCTAAAACTTTTGATGAGGATTGGCGAGAAGCCATGAACCCTAAAAAATTAAAGGTTAAATGGACACCAGAAATAGCCCAAGATTTACATGGATACGGCATCGATGCCGAGTCTGAGCTAATATCATTGATGTCTCAGGAGATTGCTAGGGAGATTGACGCTCAAATTCTTCGTGATATAGGTTCTGAAATAAAAACTAGTGAAGATTTTTTAAGTGTTATTAGATGTGTTGGGTATGATACAACATCAACAGTGTATGACCCCTTTACATTTATGCCACAAAAATATTTTGAATCAATGAATTATAAAGATGTTAGAGAAGAACGAAATAATAACCCTATCTGGCAAAATTGGATTCGAACCAGAAAACAAAACCAAGAAGCATAACCTACAAGCATCTTGGAAAAGGATTGCTATGGTTTTTTTTGATGGTGATGTTTGTGAGTATTATTCTTGGTATATTAAAAAAAGATACGGTCTAGTTTTAAATAAACCAATAAGAGAAGCACACATTTCGTTTATAAACGATAAGAGTAGCGATATGTCATTAAATGGTGAAATATCATTACAAGAGGTTGACGACAACTGGAAGAGAATTAAAGAAAAATGGGACGGACAAGAGGTTCAAATATCTCTATGTTTAAATGCTAGGACTGATGGAAGTCACTGGTGGTTAAACGTTGAAGATGAATCAAAAAAAAGTCTTCAGTTAATTAGAAATGAATTAAATCTAGGACCACCCTTTTATGGTTTTCACATGAGCATTGGATATGCTAACGAAAGAAACATAGAACACGGTAGATATATACACAGATTATTAATAAACAATTTAACTACTTAAAGAATGGGTTTTCCTTTAATAAAAGGTTGATGGTTTCGTCAACCTTTTTACATGTCTCAATAAAACTTAAAACATCATCATTTGATAGGGTAAACCATTCATTTTCAGCTAACGTTTTTTTATTATCAAATCTACTATGCAACCATTTTTCCACCTTTTTATAGTTTTTGCTTTCATAAAACTTAAGGATATCTATTCTGTTTGGGTTGCCTGTTTGAAGTTGCTTTAGCCTTTTTTCAGGTTCATTCTTGGATATTCCTATTTTATGGTGTTCATCACCATATTCATTTACTTCTAGTATTAAATACACATAACCCATACTTAATTTTATTAACTTTTATTATGTTGTAAAGTCATAATAAAAATTTTTTATTCGTAAGCACTTGGTAGGGTTTTTGAATATTTATAGAGTATGAAAACCCTACTAATCCTACCCATTTTTTTGGCATCATTTCTATTTGTAAATGGCCAATGTAAAGATGTTTATGATAAACCTTGTGATTGTCCTACACTTGAAGATAGCCTATTACTTTATATAAATGCAATAAGTGTTATAGAATTTTATGATTACAATAAAGCATACCAAAAAACTGGTAGCAAAGACGTAAGATTAGATTTTGAAAAAAGAGAAGTTTTTAAATTAATGGAACAATCTAGGAGATTATTTCATGTTGTTAGAAAATATATGGCTGAATTTGAAGAGGACCCAAAGTTTGCCAACACCGCACCTAAAAGCAAATATATTGATATACCGTATAACCAATATTTTAAACAAATAAATAAATACAGATTCAATCAGAGAGAACTTGAAAATCAAATTGTTAATAGATTTGCCCCATTTCCAATGTATGATACTAGGATATCGCCTATTTTAATTAACGAATATAGATGTGTCGACAACGAGAGTGAATTCTATGGTGATTTGGTAAATATACCAATGTATTTACCAATCGTTGTTAAGCCAAACGAAATGCTATCAGATAGCGAGAGAGTTGTTAGGGACAAAATATTAAAATCTTACAACATTCATGATTTATATCTTAAAATGAAAGAAAGAAAATTGGATATTTTATTAAATAAAATACAAAAAGATATTAGCGATACAACATCAAAAACTAAAAGATTGGAAAGTTATGAAGTGATTGATAAAAATTCTTTGGTTGTTGTACATAACAATGTTGTATATATAACAGAACAACCTATTTTTTATCGTGATGCGTATAGTGGCGCTGGGTTAATTGGATTTATGGTTGGTAGAAAATTTCAAAAAATTGAACCAAAAGATTATAAAACATTTGCCCTACCAAAATATTGTATAGATTTATTAAAAGATGATAAAAGATTAGAATCTTATTTAAAAACAGTTATTGGTGGTTACTACGATGGTTTTTATTATAAAAAATTATGAATAAACTTATAGAGGGTGTTGACTATTATATCGAAAATGGTCTTTTTATTATGACAGAGTTATTTCATCAAAAACGAGGTTTTTGTTGTGGTAATGGCTGTCGTCACTGTGCTTTTGACCCTGCACATGTTAAAAATAATATTAATTTAAAAGGTGACGAAGGTAAAAAAAACGAAAAAAGGTTGGACATTTAGAAATAATTGTGTATATTTGCAGTTCTATAATAATAACAACATAAATTTAAAAAAAAAATTATGAAAAAAATGTTCTCAATTTTAGCGGTACTTACAATTTTAGCGGTATCTGCTAATGCTCAATCAAGCTTCAAAAAATCAGATAAGATTTTAGAAGGAACTGCTTCTTACGTAAAAACTGAAGGTGCTGAAGCATCATATAGTTTAGCACCAACTATTGGTTATTTCTTGACTGATAAATTTGCTATTGGTGTTGCTGGAGAAACAGCAAAAGATGGTGCTGGTGTTAAAACAAATTCTATCGGCGCTTTTGGTCGTTGCTACTTTTTAAACATCGGAAAAAACCTTAAAACTTACTCACAATTAACTATGAGTAATGTTACAATTAATGACGCTGGTTCAGCATTTGGACTAAATCTTGGTTTAGGTTTAAACTATTTCGTTAGCTCTAAATTAGCCTTAACACTTCATGTTGCTGATTTGGTTGATTATACTGATATGAACTCTACATCTAAATTTTCAATTGGATGGCAAGGTGTAACAAACCCATTTAGTGCGTCTAAATTTGGTGTACTTTATAGATTTTAATTTTTTGTAGGGGTAATACCCTACTCGGGGAATTAGTAGCTGGACTAGTTCTAAGGTTCGAACCCTTAATTCCCCACAAGATTATCGTTCTTTGACATTTTAGGAGAATTAAATTATGGAAATTTTATCATTCGCTTTAGGAATGGTTACAGTGGTGGTTATCACTATGGTGGTAGTTGCTGTTGTTGCTTTTGTTAAGGCAAAGAAAAACGAAAAAAACCTTGAGGATTTTATGAATTCTATATCTCATGAAATTTCTCATATACAAGACAGATTAAATAAAAGATTAGACGATTTAGAAAGAGAAATCTACCTTCAAATGGAGTTAAACCATAAAGAACTTGATTCCGATATTTCTAAAAGAACAGAACAACTACATCGAAGGATAGACGAATTTCAATCTCAAATAGATTCTAGATTTGACAAACAACAAGACAAAACATATAAAATCTTTGATGAACTTAAAGGGATTATTAACGTCAAAGAAAATAACAATAACAAAATATTATTAAAAGATTAAAAATGCTCCTAGAACGATAATCTTATGACAGGGTAGCTCAGTTGGTAGAGCAACATTTTGAAAAAATGCGTGCCGATGGTTCGATTCCACTCCCCTGTCACTATTATAAAAATGCTTATATTTATAAGAATAACAATTAAAAAAAAAGAAAAGATGAAAAAAATGATTTTCGCACTTGGCTTGGTTGTAGCGCTTGCTTCATGCGGCGGACAAACTGACAGTCAAGAAAGCACTTCAACTGACAGCACTTCAGCTTGTGTTAAAGATTCTACACTAGGCACAGTTGTTGATTCTACCAAGGTAGACTCTACAAAGGTTGATTCGGTTAAGAGTGTTAAGTAGGTTGAAAGTATATGGGGGTACCCAAGTACCCCCAAATATACGAATAAGAACAACACATTATAAAATATTTTTTGTGTTGTTGTGATTAAACAAACATGCATGGAAAGTGATGAACGAAGAAACAAGAAAGAGATTAGGTACTCTTTGCCTTGTGATAGCGACATTTCTAAACCCTTTTGGATACGATATTCTCGTTTACCGATTGACGCTATTAACGAAGGACTATTGGACTACAATGCATATACTATATGTATTGGCGGGCCTATTCTTTATCTTATTTTTTGTCTTTTATAGAAAAAACCCTTTTAGAGTACTATTAGTAAAAATAAACAATATAACAGAAAAATTAAAAAGTAAAAGAAATGGGAAAAACATTTGATGATTTGTTTAATGAATTTTTTAACCGCAGAAGAAGTAACGCCACATCAATTAATGATGAAATACAAAAAATAATTGAGTCGCTAATGAGTTTTAAACCAACTAATGTGAAAACACACGACGAATCGGTTGAAGCTGAACTTGGTGAACCAGACGAAATAATAGAACATACTGAAATGGGTATGAACTTTAAAAAATTAATATGGAATACACCAGAAGGTCGTTTTGTTAAGATAGTGGTTACAGATGTTGAACCTTTTCCACCAACACCACCACCACCAGATGAAGACCCATTAACCGTTAAACGTAAAAAACATAGCAAGTCTTTAGAGCAGAGATTAAAGGAAGCTGTTGAAGTTGAAGATTATGAGTTGGCGATTGAGCTCAGAGATGAGATAAAAAAGGACAGAAGAAAAAGAAAAAAGAAAACTGATTAATATCCAGTTTACGCCACTATTTGCAAATATGTTTTAATTATATACACATATTTATAGTAAATTGAAATATGGTTAAAGAATTATTAAAGGAAGCGCTAACTATCTATTCTTATTTAAAAGAAAATGAAGATTTTGACCCTCTAGGTCACGGAATACAACCAGATAAAGAAAGTACAACCGACGAAAACGTATGTTTATTAAAGTTTTCAGGTGGCAATAGCAAGTTAGATTGGCCATATCTTTCATTACCAGCTGCTTATACATGTCCACATGCCGTTTCTTGTAAAAGTTTTGCAGCGAAAGCTGGTAAAAAATTCGCTGACGGTAAATCATTAAAAAAAGCTAGTGATAAGACTACATTCACTTGTTTTGCTGCTAGAGCACAAGCACAATATCCAGATTTAAATAAAAAAGTTTTTAGTAATTTAAAATTATTAAATGTCGCTGAAAAAGATGGTGGTGTCGATGGAATGGCAAAACTAATTGCCGATTCAATTGAGTATGCTGGACTTTCAAATGTAAACATATTTAGAATACACGAAGGTGGTGATTTTTATAGTCAAAGCTATATGTCTGCTTGGATTAAAGTTGCAAAAATGTTCCCACAAATAAATTTCTATACACATACAACTTCAATACCTGAATGGGCTGCTTTAAAATCATCTATGCCAAAGAATTTTAATCTTATTGCATCATGGGATGACCAAAATGAAACAAATAAAAAATTAATACTTAAAAATAAGCTAAGATTTTCAAAAGTTGTTTATTCGGTTGCAGAAGCAAAAAAATTAAACCTACCTATTGATTATGATGATACATTAGCTTGTTGTTCAAATCAAAGTTTTGCCTTATTAATACATGGCGGACAACCAGCGGGCTCCGAAGCATCAAAAGCCGTATCGGCAAATAAAAAAGCTGGTGATTACGAAAAAATAAAAACACTACATAAAATCAATAAACCTGAAAGGGAAAAATTAATGAAGTAATTTATTTGCATCTTAACACCTTTATCAGTATATTTGTAGAAATGTTTTAACTATGACTAATTCAATCTTCATCGACGTAGATACCGAAAGGGATAAACCAATCATATTCGGTAAACCACCAGATATAACCCCCCCATCAACCAAGGAAGAAGCCAAAGAAATGATTCTTAATGATATCATTTGCGTTGCGCAATCTTTAAAGACATTAATAATCATGGCGCATGAAAATGAGTATGCAACTAAAAAGGATTTAGTTATTGCATGTATTAATACTATTAATGAATCTTTAACAGAGACAATGGAGGATATTACGAATGACCCAAAAGAGTAAAGGTATAACAAAAAAAACATTACCACCAAAACAAGAAAAGCCATTAACTAAAATCATTTCAACCAAACAGGGTTTGATTGAAGTTGAAATTAAAAAAGATGAGAAGAAGAAAGACACCAGAAAATACATAAAGGTTGCCGAAAACGAATCTCAAGAAAAATGCAAAGAAATTGGTGAAAGGGTTTATAAAAAAGAAATCAAATTTGCATATTATGCAAGCGAGGGTTCTATGGGTTATCGCTATTATTTAATCTTGTAATTTAATCGTTTAAAAAAATATATTAAAAACCTCATAATGACAACAAAAGAGATTCATAAAAGCTTAGATGCGATGCTATCCAATCCCAAGACAAAAAATTTTTTAAATCACCTAGTAAGAGCTTACTTTCCGATAACAAACGTGGATAAAGTTTGGGATAAACCTAAAGGCCCGTTCAAATGCGTATTAACAAAAGAAACTTTGTTTTCATCGCAAGACATTCTAGAAGGTATAAAAACTGAAGAATTCAAAAACGATTTTATTAGCAATATTAAAAATGTATTCACGGAAAACTTCGATACTTCACACCCTTTGGTTAAATTGATTGGCGATAGAAAAATGGGTGTTACTGGTACAGATACGACAACATATATGTCGTACACGGCAATGCAAGAATTTTATAATTGGGTATTAACTAAATCACTTAAAGGTGATAAACATATCAACTGGTTATTAAGTTCAGTTAGGCGCTCAACGATAATTGATATGGCACAAAATATTGATGACGCAGATGTGCAATCAAGGGTTAAAAAATCAAAAAAACAAGAAACCTCAACTTCAAGTTTTACATTGGGTGAATTGGATGCGTTTAAAAAATTAAAAGAAAAATTTAACGATTAAAACATATATTATGAGCAGAATAAATCTATCAAAAAAACAAATTAAACGACTGGAAGAAATTGGAAATGATATCCAAGATAAACTTACCAAACAAGTTAGTAAGACCTCGTATTCTACGCCAGAAGAGCAAGAAGAATTTTATTCAATTGGTGAGCTAATTGAGGATGTTGACGACGAAGATGACCAATACACGTCAAATGCTGATTCATTTAATGTTACCTTTATTGAATTTGCAATATTCAATAAGTATTTTTATTCATGCTACAGAAAACCAAACGAAACATTTAATGTTTTGAGTTATGGTTATACTGATAATATGGGCCGTGTAAGCTTTGGTGGTGCTTTTGAAGCAACAGAAGGTTGGTGGTTTCAAGTAAAGATGCTAGGGGATGATAATGATTATATATTCCACACAAAAATATTTCAAGATAACCGACAAGACATTGTAACACAATTACATGTTACTGTTAAAAAAGGTATCCAATTAAAAGATATTAACGATGTCTATAAAAAAGTTAAATCTCTCGCATTTAACAATTCAGAATATGTTGGTAAATGTATCAAGGTTAAATTAAGGGATAGCCGCTTTAGAGGTATTGAGATTATAGATTTTGAAAAAAATAATTTTGAACTTATACTTAATGATGTTCAGAAGAAATATATTGACCATTTCATTAGTAGAGTTAAACGGGGTAGTAGCGCAAGGTATCTTTTGAACGGAGAACCAGGAACAGGAAAAACCGAAAGCATTCGCGATATCATTAGAAACCTAATACCTGACGTTACTTTTGTAATCCCAGATTTTGGAACCTGCGAAGACTTAACCGTTATATTAGAAGCTTGTGAAATTTTTGATAAAGGTGTTATCATCATGGATGATATTGACCTATATCTTGGGTCTAGAGATAATGGTAGCTATACTAGATTACTTGGAGAATTCCTTTCATTTTTTGATGGTGTTAAGAAAAGAAAAATTAGCTTACTAGCATCAACAAACGACAAGGGGTTGGTGGATAAAGCAGCGGAAAGACCTGGCCGATTTAACATGACATTGGATTACACATTCTTAACTGAAGAACAAGTCATAAAAGTTTGCCAAATACATTTACCTGAAAGATATCATGTTCAAGAAGTTTACAACGCTCTTAACGGAAATGTTAATGGCAAGAAGGCAAACATTACAGGTGCGTTTATTGCTAATTTGGCTGATAATATAAAAGAGATGTCTGAAGACGATGAAAATTGGTCTGTTGATGATACGGTGTCATTAATAACTGAATCATATAAGGGATTCTATATGAGCCAAGTTGAAAAAAATAAGAATAATATAGGTTTTAAAATCAATTAATATGAATATAGTTTATACTTCAAATCGATATGGTTCTGGTGATGGGCCAAAGTATAATAAAGAATATGATTATCTGTTGTTTAGACAAGATTGGGGTGGTAACGAATCTGTGTATTTTAATAAAGATGAGGTTGATGATGTGTTAGATAAGATTGGTGAGGGTGACATATTAATACATACAAATTATTCATTGTTATATTGTAGAGATGAAGAATCACTGAATCTTGTTGATGGTAAGTTTGGATGCTACACATTTGTTAAAGAATAATTTGATTTTTTTAAATTTATTAGTATCTTTGCAATATGCCTAGATTAAAAAGATTAGACCCTACCGACTTATTAAAAGTTCCAACTGAGAACGATGATTATTTAGTTGTAACCAAACAAGAGGTTGCTAACATAATAAGAATTTTTATCCAAAACGAAATCGGTAACTTACCTGATGAAATATCAAAGTCACATAAAGATGATTTAATAAAATCCATCAACCAAAAGATAGCGGTGATTGAAAAAGAATTATCTGCGTTTATTGATTATAAGTTTGATAAGCTAGCTGAAAAAGCATGTGAAATGTTAATAGCAAGAAAGTTTACCGAAGAAGTTGAAAGCAGAGTTCAACAAAGGGCTGAAAAACTAATAAACGAAAAACTAAAAAAAGGAAAATTTTAAAATGAGTGTAATTAAATTTGAATTAAAACAAGAACATATTGACCTTCTTAAAGGCTCAAAGTGGGGACTACTAGAGAACAAATTCATTGTATCTACAGAAGATATAACTGAAGACCCAGCACCATTTGGTGCCGATACTGTATATGAGGGTATTGATTTGATTCTAAATGGCAAGCCAGCGAACTTTGACCCAATGAATACCAATGAACCCCCAGAGTATACACCTGAGCAAATTAAAGATTGGGATAAATTATTATCTGAATTGCCAACAGCGTTGGATATTATTTTATACAACGGACACTTTGATTTGGGTACGTATAGAAGCAAGTACCATCTTAGAGATTGGAAGAAAATAACTAGCAAGTAAAAATAGCGTAATGAAATTTAATGAATTAACGAAAGCACAAATTGAAAAGGCAAAACGAATCTACACAAATAAAGAATTAACTTGGGATGACAGGATGAAATTGTTAGTTGAATTTTTTGGTAAGTCGGAAAGAACTGTACGTAAATGGTGCTCTGAAAAGTTAGGGTTCAAAGAAAAGCCTGATACTGAATCAAAACAATACGAACAAGCAAAGAAAAGAAAAACAGATAAAAGTAAAAATCGTTTCTTGATAACATGGGCTCAAAATAATACAGCAATACATTCAAAGTTTTTTGAAAACATGAAAGCCTATGCTAAACATATCAATGCGGATATTCATGTTATTGCTGGTAGATACAAAAACCCAACAAGCCTAAACGAAGAAAGAGAAGAGGATTATTGGGTTGATGAAATATCTCCGTATCTAGATGCCAACAGACATAACATACATAAGTATGTTTCTGTAATGTCTGATGTTAAGGTACAACCAACAGCAACAAATCCTATGAGCGGATTACAGGGTATGAGTGGTATCAACTCATGTATCTTTGGTTCACCTAAAGTTCAAATGGAAATGATACCTGTATTAGAGGGTAACAAACCAAAGATGATGTTAACAACTGGTGCCGTTACGGTTATGAATTATACAGATTCAAAGTCTGGCAAAAAAGGTGAATTCCACCACACACTAGGTTTTGTTGTTGTTGAGATTGGTGAAAAAGAAACCTTCTTTATCAGACAAGTAACGGCAGATGATAAAAGCGGTTCGTTTACTGATTTATATTTCAACGTTCAGAATGGTGAAGTTAAAAAAATAAATGAGATTGAAGCTATTGTTTACGGTGATATACACTATGGACATCATGACCAAAGCGTACTAGATAAAACACTTAAAATGCTTACGCAGTTAAAACCAAAGCATGTTATTCTTCATGATGTTTTTGATGGTAATTCAATTAGTCATCACGAGATGAAAGACCCATTTGTTCAGTACGCCAAAGAGATACACGGAACAAATTCTGTAGAAAAAGAGATTAACACTATGTTAGATGGATTAAAGTCTTTTGAGAAGTTTGACAATGTTGTAATTGTTAGAAGCAATCATGATGATTTTTTAGATAGATGGTTGAAAAACGAAGATTGGAAAAAGCAACCAACATCAAAGAACTCTTTGGTTTATATGGAATACAGTGCTATACTACTCAAGCAATATGCCAAAGACACACATAATGTTAAGGGTATCATACCAGAATTAATAACTCAAAAATATCCTAAATTTATAACACTTGGTAGAAATGCATCATACAGAGTTAAAGATTGGGAATTAGGTCAACATGGTGATGTTGGTTCAAATGGTAGTCGTGGTTCATTACTACAATTTAGAAAGTTAAACACCAAAATAGTTGTTGGACATTACCATTCACCTGGTCGTAAGGATGGCGCTTTGGCTGTGGGTACTTCAACCAAGATGAGAGTTGGATATAACATTGGTCCTAGCTCATGGTTACAATCTCATGTGATTATCCATAAAGATGGCAAAGCACAACACATCAATTTCATAAATGGTGAGTACACCACCTTAAAATAATGTGGTATATTTATATCTTAGAATGCTCTGACGGTACGCTATATACTGGAATCACCACAGACGTAAATAGGCGCTTATTAGAGCATAATTCTGGTAAGGGTGCTAAATACACAAGGGTTAGACAGCCAGTCGTTCTAAGAGCTTTATTTGAGGCTAAAAATCGAAGCGAAGCTTCAAAAGAAGAATACCGAATAAAACAATTAAATAGAACAGAAAAACTTAAACTAATATGACGAGTAAAAAAATTGACCTAGGTGAATACGTTATTAAGATATATCACAACGATAAGGATGGTAGATTAGATGTTGAAGTATTTGATGAGGGTGGTGAAATGATTGAATCCATCTATATAACAGAAGACGATGACGATGAAGAAGAAGATGATGGTCAGAGTATTAATTTTAATTTAAATTAATGAAAACAAGAAAAACTAGATTACGAGAAAAAATAACGTTTGAATTAAATAAAGCGGAACCCAATATAGATTATATTTTGAGTTGTGTTGATGAATATGAACAATTTAATTTATTAACAATAAAAAAACTTAAACGTAAAAAAGAGGTTGATACCAGAAAAATAAATGGTGCCATCAAACAAACAATAAATGCTCACGGGCCAATAACCAAAGACCTAATAAGCAGCGCAACAAAAAGAATTTATGGTGCGTTATTAACAGATGAGAAAGAAAACATCATCACAAAAATAATAAAGTCACTCAAATGGACAAAAAACAAATAATTAGAAAAATACTTAAAGAAGATATTGGTAGTGACAATATTACTAGAATCGCAGTATTTGATTTTGACGGAACGCTCTCCGATACACCAATGCCAGATACAGGTAGGGTTGAGTACGAAAAAAGGACTGGTTCACCTTGGCCGCATAAGGGTTGGTGGGGTAGACCAGAAACATTAGATATGGATGTTTTTGATATCAAACCAATACCAAGTGTTATATCTGCATATAAAAAAGAAAGAGCCAACCCTAATACACTGGTTGTTATGTTAACTGGTAGGATACCAAAACTTTCATCTGAAGTTGAGAAAATATTATCTAGTTATGGGTTAAGATTTGATGTATACGAATATAATAATGGTGGTTCAACATTGAATTCCAAAATCGATACAATGGAAAGACTGCTTAAACAATACCCAAATGTTAAATCGGTATCGATGTGGGATGACAGACTTGAGCAAATACCAGCGTTTAAAGCTTGGGGTTCTTCTTTAGATGGTGTAGATTTTAATATAACGGTTGTAGAAGGAAATCATCACGGGCCACAATAATTTGTGGCTTTTTGCTTGTAAATTAATAAATTATACAGTATATTTGTTTTATGATTAAAGTAGGAGACATTTTAGATGGGATGATAAATATGAACGCTAGTGGTTCAGCATATTTTATTAATACTGAATTACCCAAAGATATATACATTCACAAAAACAATACAAATAAATCTTTGCACCTAGACACTGTTAAAATAAAAGTTGTCAAGGGTGTTGGTAGAGAAATCGAAGGTGTTGTAACCGAGGTGGTTAAAAGATTCAAAACAAAATTTGTTGGGGTTATGCAAATATCACCCAAGCACGCTTTTTTTGTTCCTGATAGCAACAAAATGCCGTTTGATATGTTTATACCCATAAACAAATTGAATGGTGCAACTGATGGACAGAAAGTTGTTGCCAAGCTAACTAGTTGGAAATCCGATAGCAAATCACCAAATGGTGAGATTGTAAAAGTTTTGGGTGCTGCTGGTGATAACGATGTTGAGATACATGCAATATTACATGAATATGATTTACCATATGATTTTGAGGAAAATGTAATTGCTGAATCTGAAGCAATCTCAGATGAAATAAAACAAAGTGAGATTGATTCTAGAAGGGACATGCGAGATGTTACAACATTTACAATCGACCCTTTTGATGCAAAAGATTTTGATGATGCGTTATCAGTTCAATGGGTTAACGGGCAACTTGAAGTTGGTATTCACATTGCCGATGTTAGCCATTACTTAAGACCAGATACCGACCTAGATAAAGAAGCTTATCGCAGAGGTACGAGTGTATATCTTGTTGATAGAGTGGTTCCCATGCTACCAGAAAGATTATCAAATGGTTTGTGTAGTCTAAGACCCAATGAAGATAAGTTATGTTTCTCGGCCATATTCATATTAGATGGCAATGCCTCAATTGTTGATGAATGGTTTGGTAGGACGGTTATTAATTCAGATAAAAGATACACATACGAAGAAGCGCAACAAATAATTGAAAGCCCTTTAAAACATGACGACAATACTAGTATTTTTAATGCGATTAAAACGCTCGATAAGTATGCAAAAAAACTAAGAAATCAGAGATTAAAAGAAGGTTCAATTACATTTGATAAACAAGAGGTAAAGTTTAAACTTGATGATAATAATAAACCTACTGACATCATTTTTAAAGTCATGAAGGATTCAAATAAACTAATTGAAGAGCTCATGCTGTTGGCAAATAAAAAGGTTGCTGAGTTGTTAAATGAAAATGAGTATCCTGTAGTAAATCGAGTGCATGATGAGCCATCACCAGAAAAGCTAGGCGAGTTGAAAAACTTTGTTAAGTTATTTGGGTATGATATCAAAACCACAACACCTAAAGAAATCACGCAGAGCTTAAACAAATTGCTTATTGATGTCAAAGGCAAGCCAGAAGACAATATGATTAATAATCTTGTTGTTAGAACAATGCAAAAAGCAGCGTACAGCACAAAGAATATTGGTCACTACGGTTTAGCATTTGAAAACTATGCTCACTTTACAAGTCCGATTAGAAGATATCCTGATGTTATATTACACAGATTGTTGAGCAGATATCTAGAGGATAAACCAGCACCGAAATTAGATAAGATAGAAACCAGATGTGTTTATTTATCTGAAAAAGAAAAGCGAGCACAAAAAGCAGAAAGGGATAGCATCAAGTATATGCAGACAATATACATGAGCGAAAGGGTTGGTAAAATATATCAAGGCATTGTAACATCCGTTACGGATTATGGTGTCTTTATCGAAATAACCGAGAACAAATGTGAGGGGTTGATAAAGCTATCCGAAATTGGTGGTGACACATACATTCCAGACTTAAAGCATCATTGTTTAAAGGGTCATAATACTGGGCATCGAATTACATTAGGTGATGAAGTAAATGTTGTTGTGTCTAGCGTTGATGTTGAGAAGAGA
>Ga0114977_10000309_pt1 | contig 33235 bp, 31 predicted proteins | sample S_130805_MF_Meta_FD_87026 | JGI IMG/M metagenome (GOLD analysis project Ga0114977, IMG submission 87026) | Freshwater microbial communities from Lake Simoncouche, Canada to study carbon cycling - S_130805_MF_MetaG | ecosystem: Environmental > Aquatic > Freshwater > Lake | place: Lake...
CCGCCTATCAGCCCTGGGCCAGCAGTGACTGCAATGCCGTCAAGTTGAGATAGCGACACCCCAGCTTCTAGCATAGTTTCCTTGATTAAGCTGCTGATATGCTCAATATGGCTTCTGGATGCCAATTCAGGAACCACTCCGCCATATGGCTGATGCATTTTAATTTGAGATAATATCTTATGAGCAATAATTTTTTTATCAGATGAGACTAATGCTACTGCTGTTTCGTCACAACTTGTTTCAATTCCTAGAACTAACATTTTTACTCCAAGCTGTATAGTCGATGACGAAGATCGGCGGCAATGCTGGTTAAAAGTTGTCTTTTCGATTCTTCGTCCGTGACATAGTTAGAAAATGGAGAGCTGGCTATATCAAAGCTGGTGGCACTGCGAATATATCCTTTTGTGACGGGTTTTTTTGTTGTGATATCGGATAATTGATAATCCAGCCTGAGTTTAATATTAGAGCGAGAAACGGTGCTGTTGCTTTGTATTACGGCTGAGCCAGTTTCATATGAAAGTGTTGTGGTCAATGTGTAGCGAGGATTGATGGGCGTTTCGCCGTGATGCAGTTCGGCGGCTAATATTTTATCAAACTCCCATGCAAGTTTATGGCTGGCTGAATCGACTTTGCTAGGTTGGAGGGATATGGCAAGTAAGGTTTCTGTTCCAGCAGAATTAATAGGCTTAAATCCGCATGCAGATGTTGCGATGATTATGAATAGGCTGGTTAGAAATCTCCACTGTTGCGTCATATAATTCTATTATTGATGGATTGACTATTGTGGCTATTGTAGCTAGTTTTTGGTATTAGGAAAGAAAAAAATAGAAGGGCCAAGAAGGTGTATGGTTTTTCTTTATTGCACAACACGATTTGGGCGATGAGATGAGTAGAGATAATTTTGATGATATGGATGTGCCAATAAATGGAAAGTTGCCCGGGCATCTTTGGATATATAACGCTAGCAATAGTAAGCCTGAAGACGCCGCTGTTACCGATGATGTCGGGCAACATGATGCGTTGGATGAGTAGCTTTATTGCTTGTTATTAGTTTTATTAAGCAGCTGCCCAATCAAATCTGAAACTTGTTTTGTCAAGGGGGCTATGGCTCCTGATGCTTGTTTCTGCAGTTGAGATATATATAGTTGGGTTTCCTGAACAATGTGGTTTCCCGGCGCCAGATATAAAGCTGCTGCAAATGCAATTATTCCTATAACTATAAACTGTCTTAATATTGAAAACATATAGGGTCTCCGTTAACAATGATTATTCATATAAGTAATTATTTTTTGCAGTCCCTTTAAGGAATAATAGTCTAAAGCTGTTTGTTTGCTGGTGCTGTAGCTTCTTACGGTGAAGTGTAATTCTCCTTGCATCAGGGCGTTAATGATCTGCACATCCTGGATGCTGCTATAGCTTCTAACTTCACCATTTGGAAGTATATGCAGCGAGATGGGGGAGATGTTATCTACATCTAATATCCATTCAGTTGATGAATTCACGTCAAATCCGCTGTTGCCACTTACGGTGAATTTGTTATGGCCTAGAAATGTGATAGCCAGCCACGGTTTTGACCTGAGGCCATGGAACGCGCGGGTTCTATATGGTTCTACTATGGCATAACATACTTTCGTTTTATTATCCTTTCCTTCATAAAGATGCCAATCACCAAATGTGTGGTTGTTATGCAAACGCACTACTGCTTCGCTTTCAATGCTCTGAAGAAATGATAAGCATAGAATAGATAATAGTATTAAATTTCGCTTCATGAATCGTGACCTCTCTTAATAAAAGATAGGATAGAGAGATTGATAGTGCAAGCAATAATATTTATGATATAGTTCTAAAAAATTAATCAACGATAGTATGGCGCGCGTTCCTAAACAAAAAACCGATGATTTATTAGGCATTGGATATATGGTGACTTCCTACTGCCTTTATGCGGTAGTTAATTGTTTAGTTAAGGTGTTAGGGGGTCATATTTCATCGTATAACGTTGCTTTTTTCAGATATCTATTCAGCTTGATCACCCTGATTCCATTTTTATCTATTGCTGAGTTTAACTTCAAAAAAGATATAAAAGCTTTTAATGGTTATAACATAATGCGTTCAGCAATAAGTTTTGTGAGTATGATGTGGTTTTCAGCAGGCCTTGCTGGAACGCCATTAAACAAAGCTATGTCCTTGACCTTTATAACTCCAATATTTGTATCAATTATGGGGATATTCTGGCTGAAGGAAAAATCTAGCATAGAGAAGTGGATAGCGATATTCATAGGGTTAATAGGCGGGGTTATAATTGAAAATCCTGCTTCTGGTGTCCTGGATTATTCTTCGTTATATATAATTGGGTCTTGCTTTTTATGGGCTTTGACCACGTTAGTGATTAAGATTCTAAGCGAGAAGCAAGATCCCATAATGATATCATTTTATATGTCATTGGTAACTGTGCCCCTGTCACTGCCCTATTTTCTTTACAATCCATACATCCCAACTTTAAAAGAAGTCGGGATTATGGTCGCATTGGGTGCAACTTATAATCTTGCCCAGATCACGGGTGCTAAGGCTTATCACTTAACTAAGCTCACCGTGGTGGCACCATTTGATTTCATGCGCATGATACTGGGGATTGTTATGGGTTATATATTCTTTGATGAAGTGGTCGCAGACAATACTATTATAGGATCTGTCCTAATAATCATGGGTGCAACTTTAGCTGTGTATAAAGAAGCAAAGGCCAAGGTCAGAAAGAAAGGGGTGGAAGCCAGCAAGTAACCCACGATAATAATACGATGGCTGCTTCCTTTCGAACCTGACCAGATTGGCAAAATATCATGCCTATCACTGACTTCCGTCGCTGATGCTAAATCCTTGCCATTAATTTGTCAAGTTTATAGAGTGTAAAGGAGAAAATTGGATCCAGCTGCTTTGAATGGCCAAAAGGAATAATCATTTTCCTATAAAACAACTTGCAAAACTTGGGGGTTTAAGGATTATATAATGTTATAAAACGTATGTTAGAATTTACGGTGGGCTGATATGGTCATTTTATCTGAAGAAGACAGCAAGAGAATACGTAAAGTAATTGAAGTAACTCAGACACATCTTTCTTCTGAGTATGAGGGTGGCAGGAAACTGAATGAACAAATTTATGATGCTCTAAAAAAAATTGTTACACCTATGGATATTGAATTCAAAGAGAAGGCACTAAAGTTTTTAGAAAGCAAAGCCTATAAAACCATTTATAATTATATGGACTCTGTATCTGAGAGCTTGTCCTTCGTAAATGAGGTGTTACAAAATTCTGCTAAGATATCTGATGAAGCGTTTGAAGCTTTAACCGGCGATGCAGGTGAAAAATATATTCAATTCGTCTTGAATAAAAGTTTCTTCAACAAAGATCGACTGCTTTCCCCACGCATGCTGGGCGCTTTAAATCAAAAAGAATTTGTAAGATTTACCGAAGTTAATCATGTAACCATGAATATGTTATCCAGGCTGAATGACTTTAGATTCACTCAGCTACTAGAAGGGTTAAAACAAAATAACTTCATGTCTTTCATTGGCAAGATTGATGGTATTAATTTTGAAATGATGCAGCTATATTTTAGTGATGACAGGTTTTCTAAGTTAGTCTCTGTAATGTGCGATCCTAGATTTAAACTTCCTTCAGGCTCTGATCCATTTAATTGGCGATATATAAAAGGGCTACCTGATATCGATTTCGATAAGATCGATAAATTTATTGCTAACCCTAAAACAGGTGGGGAATGGATAAAATCCAAAACATCTATAAGTACAGAACCTTATCGAGATAATGGATATTCAGATGTCCCATTCCTTTCTACAGAACAAAGCATTCTGAATTTCCTCTGCCGCCTTAAGGTTAATGGCCCTTGGGCTGCGCCAGGCAGCGACGAAAAGAGAATGAATAAAGTAATGGATAAGGTTATCAGGGATCCAGCATTCGGCCCACTTTTGGATGTTGTCGCCATGCATCATTTTAACAACGAAAACAATATCGCTAAATTTTATCAACAACCCTTCTTTTTAACACACCTTCTTGATGCTATTAGTGGCTGGGCAGACCATAATGTAAACATTCACATGCCAGTATATGCTCCAGTGAGAAGTCAGGTGGAAACAACGGCGCATGAGCTGGGGCATGCCTCCATCATGGTTATATTCAACAACGACGCTCAGCCATATAATTATGAAAAAGAGGGGCGGGATAATTTTGAAGAGGTAATGCGCAGCAGCGTCATTAACCTGCATAAACGTTTTGTGCCTGGCATCGTGCCGCCACATGATATAACGGAATTGCTTGAAAGCCTGGATGAGCATTACCTTCACAATTCCATATCAGAAAAAAGAATTCCAAAGGATTTGCGTAATGTTATCGGCACTCTTACAAAGCTTGCCGGAAGCTCTGAGGACAAACCTTACTCTTCCACACCGGAGGAATATACAAAGAAATTTTTAGGCAGCCTTACTGCGCTTATTAAGAGCCGGCATTACACTAAAGATAGCTATCATATAGAATTCGTCGTAAAGCTGCCAGAAGCCTTGGCCACATTTGGCTCGCTTCCGCCTCATATAGCTGAATGTTTAGAGCCATTGATAAACGACTACAGAACACGCATCACCCCTGCAGCCCATAAAGTCATCGATGACCATCATTATAAAGCCATCTTGATTCGGGATAAGATTAAGCCTGAAACTTTCATTTCTTTGAGCGGAGAAGATGAATTGATGGCCAAGAAGGTGCTGACTGAAGGTGAATTAGAGCTAGTGAAAAAAATTGAAGCAGCGCAGGAAGCCGTTAAGCTTAATTCCATTGAAGACTTAAATGAAATTCTGGAAGACGCCGAGGAAATGGTGGTTAGATCTGCCTTAAAAGCATACATCAAACACCACGATGACAGATTGCAAATGTTTGAAGCAACCTTGGCCAAAATAACGGCACCTCAGTTCTTAGGGCCACAGCTTCTTACGGCTGCGAGGTTGAATAAAACTGATGTCGCCATGAAGTTAATCACTGCCATGGAAGATCAATATTACTTGGCAAAAACAGCTGAGATCGCGATGGAAAATGGCAATTTGGAATTGCTGCAACAAGCCATGTCCCGTGTTGATAACCCTTGGTTCTTGGTCAGCACTGTTGACAAAACTATAGAATTTGACCGCTCTTCATCCTTTGTAAAATCTACTGAATCTGCCGGAAAACCGCAAATGAATGATTTATTGCTGTCAGAATTAATTAAGAAAAAAGAATATGGCGATATAGACCATATGATGACGGCCAACTATCTTAAATTTGACCATGTTTGCCAGGTTATGGCGCAAAACCATTTTCCAAGCAAGCAATTAGCGACGCAGCAATATTGGGATTTGCCGCATGCGTTGAACCCAATGACTCGCACAGCAATTTCATCTGGCTGCGCTGCCCGCGACATAGCTCATGACCAATATGCACCTGCAATGATTATTGCCACAGCCGCTCTTGGTTTGTTGCTTTGGAAAGCAATAAAAGGAATAGATGGCTATTTAAGAAAAAAACCTGCATCATCACATGTGGATGCGGTTAGGGGTGAAGTAGGCACAGGTGTTACAAGGTAAGCCATTTCTTCAGTCTAAGCCCGGGCCTCACAGGCAGGCTATCCAGGCAATTATATTAAGAATTATGGCTAAGAAGACGGCGGCGCTGCCCATATCTTTTGCATTTTTTATGAGGTGGTGTGTGTCGTATGATATTCTGTCGGACAGGGCTTCGATTGCTGAGTTCAAAAGTTCTACAATAAGCAGCAGTATAAACGCAGCAATTAAAACAGCCTTCCGTTCAAAAGAAATTGGTAAGAAATAAACTATAGGCAACAATATGGCGCCTAGGATGATCTCTTGCCGAAAGGCTTGCTCATTTTTCCATGCGGAAATAAAGCCGTGCCTTGAATGGCGGATGGCGCGTATGACGCGCATTAGGTCTTGTTTTTTATGGGGTGTGTTGGTCATGTAAATCTCATCTGGCAATGTAAGCTTGCAGAATATACGGTTTTCGGATACAATTCCAGCGATAAATATAAAAAACATGGATTGCAGGTGGCTACGGAAGTCATAACATTTGGTTGTCGATTAAACACCTATGAAAGCGCGGTGATTGAGAAGCTTTCTGCAGAAGCAGGGTTGCATAATGCTGTGGTTTTCAACAGTTGCGCTGTTACTAGTGAGGCAGAGCGCCAGCTGCGTCAAGCCATAAGAAGAAAGCGCAAAGAATGCCCAGATGCAACAATTATTCTCACAGGCTGTGCCGCACAAGTTAATCATGAGATATACAGCAACATGCCGGAAGTGGATCATATTATCGGCAATTCCGAGAAAATGAATCCTGAGATGTATCGCTTTGCAAAGCAAAATAAGGTTATGGTGGCTGATATAATGCAGGCCAGCGAAATGGTGCCACAGATGATCGAAGGATTTGAAGGCCGGGCCCGTGGTTTTCTGCAGGTGCAGAATGGTTGTAATCACAGATGCACCTTCTGCATTATTCCTTATGCTCGTGGTAACAGCAGGAGCGTGCCACTAGGAGAGATAGTAACTCAAGCGCGGATATTATGTGATAATGGTTATCAAGAAATAGTTCTTACTGGGGTTGATATCACGGATTATGGGCTCGATCTTCCTGGGGCGCCAAGTTTCGGACATATGATAAAACGCCTTCTGAAGAACGTGCCTCAATTGAAAAGAATCAGATTATCTTCGATTGATGTGGCAGAAGTGGATAATGATTTATTAGATCTTATTGCTAATGAACCTCGCTTCATGCCATACCTGCATCTTTCTTTGCAAGCAGGGGATAATATGATATTGAAGCGGATGAAGCGTCGTCACACTCGTGAGCAGATAATATCTTTCTGTCAAAAAGCCAGAGAACTGCGTCCCGGCATCACATTCGGAGCTGATATAATTGCTGGATTTCCAACAGAAACAGATGAGATGTTTGAAAATGGCTTGAATATAGTTTCTGAAGCTGCCTTGCAATTCTTGCATGTCTTTCCATATTCGGAAAGAGAAGGAACGCCAGCTGCAAGAATGCCGCAAGTTGCTAAAGACATACGAAAAAGAAGGGCCGAATTACTTCGTAATTCCGGTCATGAGCAGCTGGAGATTCATTATAAATCTCAAGTTGGTAAGATAGTTCATGCGGTATATGAGAGTGCTAATAAGGCTCGGGCCGAGGACTTTTCTCAGATTGCAGTTCAGTCTTCGGGGGAAGGTTCAGTGTCATTGCGCATTACGGGCTATGAAGGCCATCATCATCTGATTGGAGAAGTGATTTAAGGGGGGTGCTTATAAGAATTCTGGTTTGGCTTCTCTCGACAGTAAATCATTTATGGTTTTATCAATCTGCTTTCCTTCATATAGTATTCCGTGCAAAGAATTAATAATAGGCAGATCCAGATCATGCTTTCTTCCCAATTCGAATAAAGCTTTGCAGCTGTAATACCCTTCGATTGTGCTGTCTCCAGCATCTATAGCCAAGCCCTGCCCGATTCTATAGCCAAATTCCATATTACGTGAAGTGGTGCTGGTGGCTGTGAGTATTAAATCACCAATGCCGGCTAACCCTAAAGCTGTTTGAATTTTTCCGCCAAAAACATGGAGTAATTGGCAAGCTTCATGCAGTCCCCTGGTTATTAATGCAGCTTTACAGTTTTCCCCTAAAGACAGGCCAAGGCTGATGCCTGCGGCGATGGCTATAACATTTTTAGCCGCGGCTAATATCTGCACACCCTTGATGTCGTCACTGAGATAAACCCTGAAGTTAGAGCTAGCCAAAGTTTTTGTCATTCTCAAGCCCAATAGCTTGTCTTCCGATGCGATAGTGGTGGCGGATATTTTGCCTAAAGCAACTTCGCTTGCAAAATTAGGGCCAGATATGACCATTATTGGAACGTTCCAAAATTCTAGCACCAGATCGCTTAAGCACTTTAATGTGCTATTTTCTATGCCTTTGCTACATAAAAGCACCGGCTGTGAAGGGGAGAATTGGGTGTTGGCTAGCATAAACCCGCGAATTTTCTGAGCAGGAACTGCCATAAGCAACAAATCGCATCCTTCTAACTTGGCTAAATTTGTTGTTGCCTTGATGTTTATGGGTAGCTTTATGTTGGGCAAATATAAATGGTTTTCTTGGCGTTGATTTATATTTTCTTCCAACTCTGATTCGCGGCAATAGAGGGTTACATTGGCATCATTAAGGGCACATTTTATGGCTAGCGCTGTCCCCCAGGCGCCTCCACCAATTACTCCGATATTTTTAAATGGACTAGCTTCTAAATGCAACATCTTCAACCACAAAATCGACTTTGTTATAATCAAGGTAATTGGCCTGGATAAACCCTGCAACATCCACCCTTTTGCCAACGGCATTCAGCACAAATTGCCCTAATGGAGTTTCAGATCCTTTAAAGTTTATGCATTTTAAGCCGCGAGAATCGGACAAACGGTCGCATATAATAAACATAACATGGTTCATCCCCACTTGCATAGCTTTGGTGATAAAGACGTTACTAACCGCGAATCTTGGCTGATTGTTGCCGCTGCCAAATGGGCCAGCTTTGCTTATATCATCAAATAAGTTGCGGTTAGCGGCCCCGACTCCTATCACTGCATCTATTGGCAGCTTTCTTACTTTGGTTAGATCAGCTACACTTTCTTCGAATTTATTCTGGAAGAAGTCGCGTAGCATAGGGATGTTTTCTTTTGTTATGCTGAACCCGCCGGCCATGGCGTGCCCGCCTCCCTCTAACAGAATGCCCATGGCTTTAGCTGTTGCTATGGAGCCACCAAGATCCACTCCGGGGATGGAGCGAGCCGAACCCTTGCCCACCCCATCATGTATTGCAATGATGGCAGAAGGCTTGCCATACCTTTCTTTTATCCTGGAAGCTATAATCCCTAGTATGCCGATGTGCCAGCCGTCTCCCTCAACAACTACTACTGGTTGGTGGTGTAGTCCCTTGGTTTCTATATAGTTTATTGCCTCTTCCAGCACCTGATTTTCCACTACTTTGCGCTCTTCGTTGAGCTCCTCTAATCTATGAGTTATTTTAAGAGCTTCCATCGGATCTTCCGTGCTAAGCAATGTCGTTCCAAGCATGCCTTCCCCAACCCTGCCACCAGCATTTATCCTGGGTCCAAATACAAAACCCAGATGATAAGCTTGTGGTTTGCATTCAACCTTTGCAATGGATGATAAGGCGGCAAGGCCCACATTTTTTCTTGAAGACATAACCTGAAGCCCGATCTTCACAAAGGCGCGATTCACGCCGCGCAATGGCATAACATCGCACACGGTTCCTAAGGCCACTAGATCTAATAATGACATTAAGTCTGGTTCCTTTAGGTTATTATCATCAAACCAGCCTATCTTGCGCAAAGAGCTGCGTACGGCTATGGCTAGCATGAACGACACCCCCACTGCTGCCATGGTTTTATCAGGATAATCTTCATCCAATCGATTTGGGTTAATAACCGCGACTGCTGCAGGAAGTTCAGCTAATGCCATATGATGATCAACTACTATCACATTCAAGCCAACTTCATTTGCGGCATCAATGGCGGCGAATGACATGGTTCCGCAATCCACAGTAATCACCAGGCTGGAGCCTCTTTCCCTGATACTGCGCATAGCATTGGGGTTTGGGCCATATCCTTCTTTCATGCGACTGGGAATGTATACATCGGCATCAATTTCCATCATAGCAAAGAACCTGCGTAGCAAGGCGCTAGAGGTTGCTCCATCAACATCATAATCACCAAATATAGTGATTTTCTCTTTGCCTAGCACAGCTTTGACAATTCTATCAGCGGCTTTATCCATGTCCTTCAGCAAAAAGGGGTCCTGGATTAGATCTTTTACTTTTGGGTCCAGGAAGTTGCTGGCGTCTTCTATGGTTTTAAGGCCTCTAGAATAAAGCACTCTAGCTAAAACTTCACTTATTCCTAATTTTTGAGTAAGGGCTGATATGGTTCTGAAGCAATGGTCGCTCACTTCCCATTTCATTCCATTTAATGATTCACCAAATTCATAATTGTTTGAATTATTTTCATGTTCTTCCAGCATTAACTAAACCCGCGCACTATAGATTGTTTGCACATAAGGCCATTGTGGTTATGTACATGTAAACAATCATCTTTATTATTTATCCATATTCTACATTCGTTATTGGGTATAGGCAAATCTTTAATGCATTTTTTGCTAATTTATCTGCTGCGGTCCGTTCTTGTAGGTGGATATAATAATATTTGGTTTATAATATTTTCATCAAGAGCTCCGTATGCATAGATAGTGTTATTTCTTTTTAATAAATCAGCGTATTCATCTTTATTTTCTGGAAAGGCGGAGGAATAGCATAAAGCCATGTGGCATATGGCCCAATAATTTTTAGGTTCACTGGCTAATAACATTGCTACGATTATTTTTTTGCTATCCTGATAACTTAATCCTAATTCGCTAGAGCTAATTTCTATGGCTTGTAGCTTGCATATGAATTCAGTGTGGTTGATTTCCCCGACTGGCTCTTCTATTTCTTTTTTAGAGATTTGATGTATCTCTTTAAGTAGGGTAAGGTATTTGTCGCTTTTTTCATGTTTAAGGTATGGGATCAATAGATCATGTGTGTGGCTAGGGAGCCAGGTTAGATATAATTTATCAAGCATTGATAGGGCATGAAAGTTTGTTACAGCAACATAATAATTCATTGGGGGAATTAAGAAAGTCTTTTCTGTGCTTTTTGTATTCTTTTAATAGCTAAGGATTTTTTTAAGGGCGATAATTTGTCTAATAAAGTGATGCCATTTAAATGATCTAATTCATGTTGAAAGCACCTGGCAACCCATCCATATAGCGCAATTTCTTGTTCTGCCCCCCAATAGTCGATATATTTAACCTTAATAGATTCCGATCGCGTAACATCTGGATGCACCCCTGGCACAGATAAGCACCCCTCTTGTTGGATGTCTTTGCCATGAGCTTCTGTTATTTCTGGGTTTATCATCCGGAATACAGTTGTGCTGGGGGGAAGAATCTGTTTAGTGCGGTCGTCTTTATTTATAAGGTGCGCACAATCTATCACAAGGATTCTTTGCATGACCCCAACTTGAACTGCGGCAAGGCCAACGCCATCATCATGAATCATGGTGGCAATCATATCATCAATTATAGAGCGGACATTGTCATCTATGCTCGAAACGGTTTCTGACTTCTTATGGAGTCTTAGATCTGGTTCTAGCACAAGTGGCCGCACCTTTCCTAATTTAATTTTTTGCCCCTGCTCTAGCATGGCTATGCTCTATTTGATGATTCATGCGTCCATTATAGCATGAACTTGCCCTTGATTCAAAATTAATTTATTACCATGAAAATGCTGCGTCAATGATAGCGCTGTTGCAAATGCTTTTATAAACTGATAAAATCTATGATGAGATATATAGAGGTATAGGATGGTTGATAATTTAGCTAGTGTTGCGTTAACACAGCAGCAGGTGAGTGACGCTATGCGCGGCATCCGCGAGGCTATATCGAGCAATGAAGCACCTAATACTGATGTGTTGGAATTGACCGAAAAGGTTCCGAGTGATGAGCAAGATTGCGGCATTGCATCGGAGAAAAAGACGGAAGTTGCTAAAGAAGATCCTTTTATAAGCATATTGGATGATGCTTTAAATAAAAAAGGTGAATTCGATGAGGGCTTGATAAAGCCGCAGATAATTAACAAATCTCAGGATGTGATGCGTCAATTCATAGATGCAACGAGCAAGAAGAGTTCTGTAGACAAAAGAGAGCACTCCGCGCTGGAGGCCCTGGTTATAGATGCGCTTAAACCTCATCTTAGTGTGTGGTTAAATAATCATTTGCCTGAAATCGTTCAAAATATAGTGGAAAAAGAAATAAAGAAGTTGGTGCCATAGATAATGAAGGTGAATTGTTTTATATTGTTATGCGTAATGTTTATGGCTTCTTCTGCTTATGCGGATAGTCAAGAGCCAGACTTGCCGGACTTCTCTTTATATGCCGGCCCTGCCAAAGCAAAAGTTAAGATGGTAGATGATGCCAATAAGGCTTCTAAGGATGCACCTAACATACCAAGCATAAATGATCAGGATCTTAATATAAAAACTCAGGAGATACCTCAGTATGTATTAGATATGTTGAGCCGTGGTAAGAATAAGGATTTTAATTCGTTAGCTAACGAATCAGCAAACAAGCAGTTGCAAGCAGCGAAGGCAGAGCAGAAGCAGAAAGATCAGCAAGAGATGGAAAAAGAAAAATTAATTAAGGAGCGGGCCGAAGTTGAAGCGTTGGCATTAAAGAAAAAGAAAGAAGAAGAGGATGCACTTCAGCGTAAATTGTTAGAGGAGCAATATCGTGTTTTTGAGCATCGTTCGCAATATGATCCTCGATCTATAGCTGCAGCAGACCAGATACATAAGCGTAGTTACGGACCAGGAAATCAACATCTTCCACCTTTTATAGCTTTGCACCAATATTCTCAATATCTGTTTTTGATGACGGTGGAACAGAACATACCCGCAATAAAAGAATTGCTTCATAAGGGGGCTGATATAAATGCGCGTGATAAGAATAATCATTACACCCCATTGATGTATGCGGTGCAAAATAATAAACCTAGATCAGTTGACTACCTTTTAAATAAAGGGGCTGACTTTAACGCTCAGGACTCACAAGGCAGGGCCGCCCTTCATATCGCCGCAAGGCAAGGTAATATAGGTGCTGTTAACAGCCTGTTGGATATGAAGAGTTCTGTTGAGATTCAGGATTCTAAGGGCAATAGGCCGGTGGTGTATCTTAAGCCAATATCAGATGTTATGGCGCTGAAGTTTTCTGAATTATATGTTGATCCTAATTTGGCGCTGCTTGATTTTTCGGAAATTGGAAAGCTTGCTGCTATGCAAGAAGCTATTAGTAAAGGTGCTGACGTAAATATACAAGATGCAGAAGGAAGAACCCCTCTCATGTTGGCTATAGAGCATAGAGATCCCCAATTGATAGCGCTTTTATTGCAAAAAAATCCTAATATGCATATTGCTAATAAAGCCGGTGATGATGCTTTGGTTTTGGCGCAAAGGTCGGGTGATGAGTATATATGGTCGCTGATCAAAACTCGTATAGATAAAGAGGTTATGGCTGGTGCTGGTGATGTTGCATCAGCAAGTGTGAAAGTTATATCTCCTGTAGTTAAGGCTAGTAAACCTATATCGTTATTACCTAAGAATCGATGATTAAATGTCAATTTTGTAAGGCTGATGCCAGAAACTCATTCTTCTGTGATGGTTGCAGTAAAGTGTTGCCTATTTGTTGGGATGATATGTTCTCTGCGCTTGGAATGTCGGTGGATTTTGATTTGGACATGGCTTCTTTGCGCCATAATTATTATCAGAGATTAGAGAGATTACATCCAGATAGCTTCAATCAAGCTAGTGAAGAAGAGAGGCGTTTGGCTCAAGAATATAGTGCATTTTTGAATGGAGCATATAATGCACTGCGTCAGCCATGGACGCGAGCGGAGTATATGTTGAACCTAATAGGGCCTGATCATGCGGTGGATCGAAAAGTGGATCAAAGCTTATTATTAGAAGTTATGGAATGGCGTGAGCAGATGGAGTCTTTAGGGCATGAAGGGTTCATAGAGTTGCAAGAAAAAGCAGTCATAAGAGAAATTGAGATGCTAGGTAAGTTTAAGTTGTTTATATCAGCTAATAATTGGATTGAAGCTTGGGGTGTCATAGCTCAATTCAGATTCTTGAAGCGCTTTATGGATGACTTATCAAAATTTATTTGATAAGTCTTTACAGATATGGTATACCTCTCCTCTTAATTGTGTGTGCATTGTTGCAAACCTTTGTTTCTAGTAAATCAAGATTGAACGGATGAAGAAATGGCGATGTTTTCGCAGAAATAACTAAATAGACGGAAATTTTATGGTTAGTTTTGACAAGATTGTTCCTATTAGACGTGGCGAATGGGTTAAGTTTTTGCTCACTTCAGCAATGATGGTGCTTACTCTTTACATATACAGTATATTGCGCGGCACTAAAGACTCATTGATTATATCAGAAATTGGCTCGGAAATGATAAGTGCGCTGAAATTGTGCGGTGTGTTGCCATCAGCTATTTTCATGATGTTGATCTATACAAAGTTAGTTGACCTTTTTTCAAGAATGAAGATATACCACGTATTGAATGCATTTTTTGTTGGATACTTTGTATTGTTTGATTTTGTTCTCTATCCAAATATTTCCAGTCTTCATATCGATGCTTCTGCCCTGATAGAAAGCTATCCTAAATTTAAATATATTATTTTGATCGCTGCAAATTGGTCGTTCTCATTATTTTATATATTCTCTGAGTTGTGGGGAAGCATGATGCTTTCATTAATGTTCTGGCAACTTGCTAACCAAATCAACTCGGTTGACGAAGCTAAGAGATTCTATCCATTATTTGGATTTTTAGCGCAAATTGGTCTATTGACATCGGGCATATTGATGTCTGGCTTTAGTAGGGCTGCTAACTGGACTGATTCATTGCATTACACTTGTATGAGTGTTTTGATTTCTGGGCTCATGTTGAGCCTATGCTTATATTGCTTAGGAAAATTCATTGTTGGTAATGATGTGATCAACGGAGTTTCTGCTAATAAAAAGAAGAAAGAAAAAATGACCCTTGTTGCAAGCTTACAATATATTGCTGCTTCTAGATATATCAGGCTAATAACCCTATTGATTTTATGTTATGGCGTTTCCATAAATTTAGTGGAGGGGGTTTGGAAAGGTCAGATCAAGATGCTTTATCCATCTAAAAGTGAGATCAGCGATTTTATGGGGCAGGTTCAATCTTACACAGCTATAGTTAGCTTTGTTGCAATGCTTACAGGCTCGGTTATGTTGCGCTTGTTTTCATGGCGCGCGAATGCGAATGCTACACCTGCGATAATTTTGTTAACGGGTGTGCCATTCTTTATCTTTGTTATCTATAGAGAGGCCATATCTGAATATGTTGGTATAGCTGCAGCTGATGTGTTATTCACAGCTGTTATCTTTGGTGCTGTGCAGAACGTTCTTAGTAAGGCGGTTAAATATTCATTCTTTGACCCAACTAAAGAAATGGCTTATATCCCATTGAATGAAGAGCTTAAAGCTAAAGGTAAGGCTGCTGCTGACGTTGTTGGTGGAAGGCTTGGTAAATCTGGTGGAGCGTTCATTACATTCTTAATGCTGACTCTTATTTCTGGGTCTGATTTGGTTTCTTTAGCGCCAAGCTTTGCAGTAATATTCGTGGTGATAATGGTGGTGTGGATTTATGCTGCACTTGCCTTGAGCAAAGAATTTGCTAAAATGAATAATAAGTAAATTTTGATTCTATCGCCGATAAAAACCCCTCTCACAAGTTGCGAGGGGTTTTTTTATATAGCGCAAATTAATTAGTATTTTGGTGTCCGCATTTATAGGGGCATATCTGAGATCCTATAAGCTTTTAAACTTGAGTTATGCTTATGCAGCATGCTATTATTTAAGGGGAATTAACAGAGAGAAAGTGTATGAATGATTTCTTTGCAGAAGTGCTTAAGATTTTTCACAGCAGTCACCCGATTGGGATGCTTGTTGTTAATATAATTAAAGTTATATCGACGATATGGAATCATCAAATCTATGTCACATCTGATGATCAGGCTATTCTAATTAGCAACGTTGTTATGGGATTAGTCCTGTTTATGCTTGGTTTTAAAATAGCGCGCCATATGAGTCATCATGTGAAAAGCAAGCTGCCTAAAACATTGGATAGAAGTACTGCCAGCACATTGGAGAGGATATCTTATTACTTCTTCTTAATAGTCATAACAATTATTGTTATGGATATAGCCCATGTTCCACTTACGGTCTTCACTGTTGTTGGAACGACCATTGCATTGGGGATAGGTCTTGGTAGCCAAAATATGGCAAACAATTTTATCAGCGGGCTTATTATCTTGATTGAAAGGCCAGTTAAGTTGGGTGATATTATTGAAGTAAAGAATATTGTTGGCACGGTTATCAATATAGGAGCTAGGTGCGTTAGCATACAAACCCATGAGAGTATAATTATGCTTATCCCTAACAGTCAGATTTTACAAGACATTGTGATTAATTGGACTCATGAAGATAACATGCTGAAAACAGGCCTTATTTTTGAAATTACTAATGAATCTAGTATAGATAAATTTGACAGCTTGATAAAAGAGATCCTCCATGAAAACAGAGATGTTCTTAAGACCCCTGATCCAAAAATATTGTTATGTGGACTGAATGATGGCAGCTATAGATTTGAGGCAGAATTCTGGATTAATTTAGAGCTAAACGATGCTAAATATGTTATCAATGATATAAATCGCAAATTAATTGATATATCTAAAGATCATGACGTGAAGATAATCAGCGTAAGCATTATCGAGCGCCCATTAATGAAAGTTTAACGGTTACTCCACAGTGACGGACTTTGCTAAGTTCCTTGGTTTGTCCACATTTAATCCCTTTGCTATCCCTACCTTATAGGCAATTAGCTGCACTGCTATGCTGTAAACCATCGGGACTGCAAATGATTCCACTTGAGGTAAAACAAATGTGTTATCGCTTATAGCGGCAAGTTCTTCTGCACCAGTTCTGTTGCTGATAAGTTGAATTGTGCCACCACGGGCATGAATCCCTTGCGCACTTCCTGCTGTTTTGCTGAAGAGGGAGTTATATGGAGCCAGAACAATAGTGGGCGTTTGATTGTCTACCAATGCTATGGTTCCATGTTTTAATTCACCGGCAGCGACGCCCATTGCTGTGATATAACTGATTTCGCGTAGTTTGAGTGCGCCTTCCAAGGCGATTGGATAGGTGTCTCCTCTGCCTATATATAACACGCGTTGAGCGTCGGCAACTGCATCCACGATGCCGGCAAGCTTATCTTCATTAACCAGTATCTCATATACAGCATCGCTAACTTTCTGCAGCTGTATTATTTTAGAGAGTATTTCTTCTTCGCTAATCATCCCGATCTTGCCAGCGATCTGCAAAGATAACAGTGCTAAAACCATTAATTGGGCAGTACAGGCCTTGGTCGAGGCCACGGCAACTTCTGCCCCCGCATGAGTTAGAATATGATGTTGAGCGAGGCGTGCTATGGAGCTTTCTTCGACATTGACTATGCTTAAAGTTTTCCCTCCCCCAGATGTCACCCGCTTTAAAGCAGATAGAGTGTCGGCTGTTTCCCCAGATTGTGAGATGAATATATATAAACAGTTCGGGCATATTTTTTGTGGCCTATAGCAAAATTCAGAAGCGATATCCACCGAAACCGGAGTTGGCATCAATTCTTCAATCCAGTATGATGCGACGCAGGCGGAATAGTATGAGCTGCCGCATGCTATCAGCTTGATGCTGCTGACTTCATTATAATCAATGTTGACATTAGGAAAGGCAATATTATGATCCATATTTGCAGCATATTTGTATAGAATGCCGGCTAACATTTGCGGTTGCTCCATTATTTCTTTCAACATAAAGTGCTGAAATTCTCCTTTATGTACGGAAGACGCAGAGCTTACATCTTTTACCTCTCTGGTTAAAGTCTTTCCATCTGCATCATACATGGCGTAAGAAGCGGCTGTTATTTCTGCCAATTCTCCATCTTCTAAATACACCACTTTTTGAGTGAAGCTAGAAAGTGATATAGCGTCGGAGCCAAGATATGTAGTGCCATTCCCTAGCCCTATAAGTAAAGGTGCTCCTTGCTTACAGCCAAATATGGTGTTTGGAAGATCTTTTATGATTGCCACGAAGGCATATAACCCCTGCAAACGTTTCGCCACCTTTTCTACAGCTTTTAATGGCTGTAACCCTTCTTTTAAATATTCTGCCATCAAGTGGGCTATCACTTCTGTGTCTGTCTCTGTGCTGAACTTCCACCCTAATTGCGATAGCTCGGTTTTTAATGCTGCATGATTTTCTATGATCCCATTATGAACAATGGTCACCAGATCATTATATATAGGATGGCAATTCTCTATGGACGGTGCTCCATGGGTTGCCCATCTTGTATGGCCTATGCCGCAAGTTCCGCTTATGGGCTGAGCTTCTAATAACTCATCCAGTTTCTTTATTCCGCCCACAACTTTGCGAGTTTCTACGCTGCTTTCAGTTTGCAAGGCTATGCCTGCAGAATCGTAACCGCGATATTCCAGGTTATATAAACCGGTCAACAAATCCTGATGTATATCTTTATTCCCAACCGCACCTATAATTCCACACATCTGTAGTTCTCACTTCATATTGATAACATATTGAAGCGATACTAGGAATTATCTCGCTGCATGCAAGCAAATTATTGTTACAACTTGTTACAACTTGGATGCAACGAGATCTAATAGATTGCAATAAAGTCGTGGATTTTTATTAAAATATAAAGGAATTTCAATAAATATGGTTTTGCGGTGTAATAAGCTTATGCTAAGGTTAAGGCCGTGAATTATTGTAACAGCTGATCAAGGTAATTAATAGGGTTAAAATTTTTAGAAGTGCTGGTTTTGGAGCCGCTATAACACGCTAATTTTTCGGCGGTGGATTGGCGATTGAGATGGGGCAACAGTTTCTTCCCAGGGAAGTGAAGCAGATGCAGCATCGCCATATAGATCAAACCTAATTATGATCATATAGAAGTAGAAGGGGATAGTATGGATGATTTAAAGACTGTGAGAGATGATCGAGTTATAGAGGTGGTAAAAAATTATGCTAGTGAAGCATATGAGCGTGTAATATCTGCGAATGCAGATATTACATCTGCACATTTTGAAGATTTATATATCGTAGAGATATAATGTAATATGAAAGAGATGCTAAAGTATTTGTTTAGATATATTCTCGATGGAGCGGCTATAAAGAATAATTGGGTGTACAAATGGCATGGCTGGGGTTTGTTCATGGGTTTGCTTGTTTTGGACCTTTTGACCGAGAGTGTTGTTATAAATAATTTTCCATGGTTCCACCTTATTACATTATGGATTGCTTTAGTGCCATATTTCATAGAGCACAAATGTTTTAAAAACAAAGTTGCCTACTTTTTAGCATCTCAGTCATTAACAATTTTCGTTATTTTTTTATGGAGCCTGCCCTCGGTTATAGCTTTTTTAAAAGATCAAAATTGCAATTTCAGTAATGTTTTATGTCAAGACTCACTAAGTTATTTAGTTTGCCAACGGACAAATAGCTATCGGTGAGATATGGTCGGTAGAATTAAATATGACCAGGCAGAAATAGAGGGTGCTGATGTAAATGATTTAAAAGTTATGTCAGATAGTAATATTGCAGGGGTGATAAAAGAGTTTGCTGGTGAGTTGTATGATGGAAACGTAAGCATGTGCCATGCTGTTGGAAATTAATAGACTTTTATTTTAAAGATATGAGTGCTTGCCGTGCTTGTTATTTAATTGCCAAATTACTGGTTTTCAGGTAATTATATATGGTGCTTATAATAACAAGGGAATTTTGCATGCTGAAAGATCAGGACAAAGTGTTTACCAACTTAGCTGGAACAGAAAGCTTTGCTCTAGATCATGCCAAAAAGCGGGGTGATTGGGACGATACCAAGAAAATATTAAGCTTAACGCCAGAGCAGATCATTGATCAGGTTAAGGATTCTGGGCTTCGTGGGCGCGGAGGGGCGGGATTTTCTGCCGGAGTAAAATGGTCGTTTATGCCTAAAACATCGCCAGATGGTGGCCCATCATACTTAGTGATAAATGCTGATGAAAGCGAGCCAGGAACCTGTAAAGACCGAGATATAATCCGCCATGAGCCTCATAAAATCATAGAAGGTGCCCTGATTGCTGGGTTTGCCATTAGAGCTAAGGCGGCGTATATATACATACGTGGGGAATATTATAATGAAGCTCTAGCATTGCAGCAGGCTATTGATGAAGCTTATGCCGCAAAGTTGATTGGCAAGAATGCTTGTGGATCTGGCTATGATTATGACATATATCTGCATCGCGGTGCAGGGGCATATATTTGCGGGGAAGAAACCGCTTTATTGAATAGCTTAGAAGGGCGCAAAGGAATGCCGAGACTTAAGCCGCCAGCATTCCCTGCGGTTATAGGGCTTTATGGCAGGCCTACAACGGTTAACAACATCGAGACCATAGCGGTGGTGCCGACGATCATGCGCCGAGGGGCGGCTTGGTTTAAATCATTTGGTAAGGTGAATAATGCGGGTACTAAAGTTTTCTGCATATCTGGGCATGTGAATAAGCCATGTAATGTGGAAGAATCGATGTCTATACCGCTAAGGGAACTTATTGAAAAGCATGCTGGCGGTGTGCGCGGTGGATGGGATAATCTTTTGGCGGTGATCCCAGGGGGATCATCTGTGCCGCTCATGCCAAAAAGCGTTTGTGATGATATAGTCATGGATTTCGACAGCTTGCGGGCAGTTGGTTCTGGCTTGGGCACAGCTGGTGTTATAGTTATGGATAAGTCAACGGATGTTGTGGCGGCGATTGCTAAACTTTCGCGCTTTTATATGCATGAATCGTGCGGGCAGTGCACTCCATGCCGTGAAGGGACGGGATGGATGTATCGCGTGATGAAGCGCATGGTGAGTGGTGATGCCGAAGTGGAAGAGATTGACCGTTTGTTGGAAATCACCAAGCAGATTGAAGGGCATACTATATGTGCACTTGGTGATGCCGCCGCTTGGCCAGTGCAGGGGTTGATTAAGCATTTCCGCCCAGAACTAGAAAATAGGATACGCAGCTATAAAGATAATATTCGTAATTAGGTTTTAACATTTTGACCAAGCTTAGAAAAAAGAGTAAATCAAAGAAACCATCGCGAAAGGGAAGGCTTTCTCATATTAAGCGCAAGCTAATAAAATGGTTTATTACGTCTGCGGTTGTGGCGATATTGTTTGCCAGTGCTGCGATTTATCTAATTAAGCAAGATCTTCCAAATATAGCTAATATTCTTGATGAAAACAAGGCACCTGTTGTCACCATTAAAGATAGCAAAGGAATTGTGTTAGCAAAATATGGCGACCTACATGGCACGCCCTTGACCTATAAACAAATCCCTAATAATTTAATAGAGGCCGTTGTGGCGACGGAAGATCGCAGATTTTTCAACCATATTGGCATAGATTTCCTAGGGTTGATGCGTGCTATATACGTCAATCAAAGAGCTGGAAAAGTGGTTCAAGGGGGAAGCACCTTGACGCAACAATTGGCTAAGATCAGCTTATTGACCCCAGATCGCACTATATATCGTAAATTGCAAGAGGCTATTCTGGCAATCGAAATAGAGCGCAAATTCTCTAAACAAGAGATTATCACAATGTATCTTAATAGAGTGTATTTAGGCCGTGGTAATTATGGAGTTGATGCTGCCTCTAAGTTTTATTTTGGCAAGAATGTTCACGATATAAATTTGAGTGAAGCTGCGATGTTAGCTGGAATGTTAAAGTCGCCCAATAAATTATCACCAGCTAATGATAAGGAAGCTAGCATGAAAAGGGCTAAGCAAGTTCTATATAATATGGAAGACGCAGGATATATCACAATTGCTGAGCTGCAGAATATTGCCCCGGCGCGGATTATGGAGCGTGGAGAGGGGCGTGGGGCCCTTCATAACCCATATTTCACAGATTATGTTATGGAGTTGTTGCCAGATTTAGTTGGTCCGGTTGAGCGTAATCTGACGGTATACACCACATTAGATCTTGATATGCAAAATAAGCTGGAAGGATCTCTGAGTAAGGTGATGGCAGAGCAAGGTGCTGCGCGCGATGTTAAGCAAGGTGCTGCCGTGACTATCGATTCTGTGGGTGCTATTAAAGCGTGGGTTGGCGGCACTTCATATCGAGCTAGTCAATTTGATAGGGTCTATCGGGCGAAACGTCAACCGGGTTCCTCTTTTAAGCTTTTTGTCTATCTAGCTGGGCTTGAAAATGGAATTAAATTAACGGATCATTTTGTGGATCATCCAATTAGCGTCGGCAAATGGCGACCAAGGAATTTCTCTCGCGAATATAAAGGGAAGATGACTATGCAAGAGGCTTTTGCCCAATCCATTAACACTATTGCCGTGCAAATAAGTGAAAAGGTCGGTCGGCAAAAGGTGGCTGATGTGGCTCATGCTTTAGGAATAACGGAAGAGCTGCAAGTGCTGCCTAGTTTGGCTTTAGGGGCAAGTGAGGTGCCATTGTTGCAGATGACAAGTGCTTATGCGGGGGTGGCTTCTAGGGGGTATAAGATCACTCCTATAGCTATTGTCCAGGTTTTGGATTCTCGCAATAAAGTTATATATTCGGCAACCCCAGCTGCTGGGCCTAAAGTTTTGACTGATGCGACGGTGAATGGCATGTGGAGCATGATGCGGGGATCTGTGTTAGATGGCACCAGTAAAGGATCGGCAATCAATGGTGTTGACGTATATGGAAAAACAGGCACCAGTCAGGATCATCGCGATGCTTGGTTTTTTGGTTTTGCCAATGGCTTGACCACAGGGGTATGGCTGGGTAATGATGATAACACGCCTATGCGCAGGCTTACAGGTGGCGCTATGCCAGCGACCCTATGGAAAAGATATATGATGCAAGTGATAGGTGGATCTGACGAAGCTAATGTATCTGCATCAAGTCCTGCAAAACAAAGTAAGTTATTTGGATGGCTGTCTGGCAAAAAAGAAAAGTCTGATACTATAGATCAAGTGATAGAAAAGAGTAAGAAGAGATAGTTGTTTATGGCAACATCATATACAACTTATTAATTTGATGATATATTTGGTTCATGGGTCAATTCATCTAAAAAGTTATGTATAATCAAGTTAGATTAGAGCAGGAATTAACTGCTATATCGCAGCAGTTATCAGCGGTTTTAGACAGTTTGTTACCACGCGCAGCGGGGCATAGAGAAGATCGTTTGTTCGAGGCGATGCGTTATGCCTCCTTATCGAATGGAAAAAGGATTCGCCCTTTTCTAACGGTGCATGTGGCCACTTTGTTTGGGGTGGCGCGCGAGTCTGCCTTAAGGGTTGCGGCGGCGATAGAATTAATTCATTCTTATTCACTAGTGCATGATGATTTGCCAGCAATTGACAATGATGACCTGCGCAGGGGCTCACCTAGTTGCCATAAGAAATTCGATGAAGCCACAGCTATTTTGGCAGGGGATGCCCTGTTAACATATGCTTTTGAAGTATTGGTAGGGCCGCAAACTCATCAAGATCCTTCGGTGTTAGTGGAATTAGTGCGCTCCATGGCTAAAGCAGCTGGATGCCATGGCATGGTGGGGGGGCAAATGATGGATTTGCTGTCAGAGAATCAAGAGCTTAGTGCTGCGGAGATAGTTCGCTTGCAAAGAATGAAAACGGGTGAGTTGTTTGCCATGTCATGTGAGGCCGGGGCTATATTGGGTAAGGCTGCACATAATGCACGCGCAGCCCTAAAGGCCTATGCCTATAATATAGGGCTAGCTTTTCAAATAACGGACGATATTTTGGATGTGAGCGGAACGCGTGAAGTGACGGGTAAAGAAGTGGGTAAGGATCATAAGGTGGGTAAAGCAACTCTTATCTCATCATGGGGTATAGATAAATGTCGCGACCACACCGAAAATTTAGCTAATCAAGCTATAACGCATTTAGCATATTTTGATGAGAGGGCTGATGTCTTAAGAGATATGGCTTGGTTTTTAGTGGCTAGAGACCGTTAAATTTATGATGTTATGCAAACACTGCAAAACACAGCTTCGTGGCAACCAGGTGGATTTCTGCTGCAATGGGTGTAGTATGGCGTATAAGATAATTGTTGGTCTGAATCTAGAGCAATACTATCAGCGTTATGCGGAATTATCAGGAAAGGCGCCTTCTGCAGTTGATACTTTTGATAATCAGCTGGATTACATTGGCCAGATTTCTCAAGAAAATGGAGTTTGCAGCCTTAACCTGGTGGTTGATGGATTGCATTGTGGAGCTTGCGTGTGGGTTATTGAGAGTTCCATGCGTAAGCAAGAAAGGGTGATGTCGGCTAGGGTTAATTTAACTACTAGAAGGTTGTTATTGGAATGGCGAGGGGAGAAGGAGGATATAACGGAATTTGTTGGATTCGTCCAACGGTTGGGGTATAGACTGACCCCATATGATCCCATTCTTTATGACGAGCAAGAGCAGTTAGCGCAGCGACAAATGCTCAAGCGATTGGCAGTTTCTGGATTTGGTTTTTTACAAGCGATGATGACGACTATAGCTGTGTGGGCTGGCCATTGGAGCGCTGAAGCTAGTCCATATACTCAGCATATAATGCACTTAATAACGGTTATGATAAGTGTCCCATGCATTATATACAGCGTACAGCCATTTATCAAATCAGCTTATATGGCGATTTCCAATAGGCGAAGTAATATGGACTGCTCAATTGTATTGGCCATAATGATTACTATGATTATCAGTTTGATAGAAGCGTTTTGCAATAACTCCTACACTTATTTTGACTCTGTGCTTATGCTTATTTTCTTCCTGTTAATAGGCAGATATATAGATCTGAAAATTAGAAACAAAGTTGGGACTCAGGCGAAAAGGCTTTTATTGAATCAGCCGCAAACGGCTATGGTCGAGCGAAAAAGTAAATTAATTCTGATGCATATATCTAAAGTTAATGTAGGGGATATAGTTAGGATAACGGTTGGTGAGAAGGTGCCGTTGGATGGAGTGGTTATCGATGGCGACAGTTTTATGGATTCTAGCATAATAACGGGGGAAACAATTCCACATCCGGTTCATCCCGGTGATCAGATTTATGCGGGGAGCCTGAATATAGATGGGCCTTTATCCATAAGGGTTAGCAAATTAAGTGATAACTCTTTGCTTGCAGAGATGATGAGGTTGATAGATATAGCGAGCAGGCAGCAAAGTAAATTTGTTCGTATTGCTGACAGGGTTGCTAGTTTTTATACGCCTGCAGTGATGGTGTTATCAGTTAGCACCTTTTGTTATTGGTATGCAATTGGGGCAACTGCGCATCTGGCTTTGGTTAATGCTGCTGCTGTTTTGCTAATAACTTGTCCTTGCGCTTTGGCCCTAGCGGTGCCAGCTGTTTATATAATAGCCACATCCAACTTAATCCAGCAGGGGATTATGTTGAAGAACATCGATGCATTGGAGCGTTTGACGCAAATCAATAGTGTGTATTTAGATAAAACCGGCACCATAACTTATGGCAAACCAGAATGGCTTAACAAAGATGATTTCTCTGAAGAGGATAGGATGTTATTAAAAACATTGTCTGGATATAGCAAGCATCCGTTATGCCTTTGTGTGCAAAGAACGCTGTGCGAGATGGAAGGTGTCGAAGGATTGTTTGGTGTGGAAGAGATGCCTGGGCAAGGTATGCAGGCTTTATATGCAGGTAGAAGGGTTGCATTGGGCAGCAGAAAAATGCTGAATATTGCAGAGAGGGTAGATGATGACTATATGGAGATGTGGTTGAACCTTCATGATGTTAGCAAGAGGTTGATATTTAAAGATGTAGTCAGGCCTGAGGTTAAAGATGTTGTTACTGAGCTTAAAAAATTGAACTTAGATGTGGCTTTAATATCTGGAGATCGCCTTGAGATCGTTAGAACAGTTGCCGCTGCTGCCGGTATAGCAAAATATTATGGCAATTTACTGCCTAAGCAAAAATATGAAGTGATCGAGAAAGAGCAATTATCAGGCAATAAGATATTGATGATGGGGGATGGGTTAAATGATTCTGCGGTAATGAAGATGGCTCATTGCTCCATGTCTCCTAGTGGGGCCATAGATTTAACCAGAAGTGTTGCGGATATAGTTTATCCTGGCTCTCTTGAAGCGCTGCCTTATGTTCTAAAAATATCTCGTGATTCGCGAAAGTTAGTGCAGCAAAATTTGGCTTTTTCTTTAGCATATAATGTGGTGATGATACCTTTTGCTGCTACCGGTTATATCACGCCAGCAATTGCAGCTTTGTTTATGTCTATTTCTTCTGTTACCGTGGTTCTAAATGCTATGAGATTAATTCGCAGATAGAGCGGCACTTCATCAGTAAGTTATAATTAGAAATTTCATTCTTTATGGTGTATATTAGTCAAAACTAATTATTTTGGTGTTAAAATGGCGGAGCTGCTATTAGAAATATTGTCGGAAGAGATGCCAGCGAGGATGGTCTTGGATGGAGTAGAGAAGCTGGATGTTTTGTTGCAAAAAGAGCTTGCGGAAATTGCATCTGTTTCGGTTGGGAAGGTCGAAAGATATAGTTCGCCTCGGCGGATAGCTTTGCTGTATTCAGATGTTGTAGAGAATCTCAGTGGTGAAGAGGTGCGGGGGCCAAAGGTAGATGCTCCGGAGGCAGCTATTTCTGGATTCCTTAGGAAATATGGGTTGAGTGGTGTGGATCAACTGGAGGTGCGTAGTGGAATGTATATATATCACATGCTTAGAAAAGAAGGAGGGCTGCCGGATTTAGCTTCTCAAGCGGTGCAGCGCGCTTTAGAAAAGCTTGTGTGGCCAAAGTCTATGCGTTGGGGGAGTTATGATATTAAGTGGGTCAGGCCTATACACTCCATAATCTGTATTTTTGATGGCAAGGTGCTGCCAGTTAAATTCGGGCATATAACGGCTGGAGCTGTCACTAAAGGCCATCGTTATTTGGCGGATGAAAATGTTGTGATAAATAATGTTGATGCGTATGCAAGCAAATTGCGAAAGATGCATGTTGAGGTGGATTATGATCGAAGAAAGCAGTTAATCCTGGATCAAATTAACGGTATAATACCTACTGGTTTACGTTTAAAGTGGGATGAAAAATTGTTGGAGGAGGTGACAAACCTCGTCGAATTTCCCTTTGTTATGCTTGGTGACATCTCTTCTAACCTTATGAAGTTGCCGCCAGAAGTGCTGATCATAACCTTGAAAGAGAATCAGAAGTATTTGTTATTAGAAGATGTGAATGGCGATCTTGCCCCTTATTTCATAATAGTTTCCAATATACCAGGTAAAAACAAGGGAGAGGAAATTGTTGCTGGAAACCAAAGGGTGCTGCAGGCGCGTCTTTATGACGCTATCTTCTTCTATGAGCAAGATAAGAAAGAAACTTTAGCCTCCAGGGTGTTGCAACTTAAAAGCTTGGCCTATCATGCAGAGATAGGTTCTGTGTATGATAAGATGCAGGGCGTTGTTGATATGGCTTGCAGCCTGACGCCTCTTTTTAATATAGCCCCCGAGTTGGCCACGCAAGCTGCTACCCTTGCTAAGGCTGACCTTGTCACCAATATGGTAAAAGAGTTCCCTGAATTGCAGGGAGTGATGGGTTATTATTATGCTTTGAATGAAGGGTTGGGGCAAGAATTAGCCATGGCTATTAAAGAGCACTATAAGCCTCAAGGGCCATCGGATGCGGTGCCAAGCACTCCATTGGGGCGCCTGATTGCGCTGGCTGATAAGCTAGACAGTATAAAACAACTCTTTGCGATAGGTATTAAACCCACTAGTTCTAAAGATCCATTCGCATTGCGAAGGGCGGCGATTGGTTCTTTGCGTATATTGCAGGAGCAGGAAGTAGATGCTATGGAGTTGCACAAATTGGGCTTGGGTTCAGAGGTCGTGGAATTCGTTTTGGAAAGGCTTAAGTTTATGTAGATATAAAAAAGCAGGTGATAATATTTTATTTTCACTTTGACTTTTGTTCTCCCATCCTTATAGTACACTTGCGAGATCAATAAAAATAGGGCGCATATGAATATACATGAATACCAGGCCAAAAAAATTCTAGGCAAATACGGAGTTCCAGTGCCGTATGGTAATGCTGCATTTACAGTGAATGAAGCTGTGGAGGTCGCGAAAGAGCTTATTCCCACTTGGGAGCAAGATGAAAATGCTGTGTGGGTTGTGAAGGCGCAAATCCATGCGGGTGGACGTGGTAAAGGTGGTGGCGTTAAGGTTGTTAAAACGATCGAAGATGTCAGGAAAGAAGCGGATCGTATGTTGGGTATGACGCTTATTACTCATCAAACTGGTCCTGAAGGCCGTGAAGTGAAGAAGATATATGTTGAAAGAGGCGCTTCTATTGTTAAAGAATACTATTTATCTTTGGTGGTGGATAGAGGAACTGGATGTGTAACATTTATCGCATCAACTGAAGGCGGGATGGATATAGAAGAAGTTGCTCATCATTCTCCTGAGAAAATCATCTCTATACCAGTTAATCCAGCTATGGGGCTGCAGGCATTCCATCTGCGCGATATGTGTTATGGCATGGGCTTTTCCGGTGGGCAGGTGAAGCAATTCTCTCTTGTAGCAAAGGCTCTTTATAATGCTTTTTTAGAGACTGATGCTAGTCAAATCGAAATAAACCCATTGATTGAAACGCCGGAAGGGATTTTTGTTGCCCTTGATGCGAAGATGAATTTTGATGATAATGCTTTGTTCCGTCACCCACAAATCGCTGAGTTGCGAGATGAGGATGAGGAAGATCCGCGCGAATTACAGGCAGCTCAACACCAATTAAGTTATATCACCATGGAAGGTAATATAGGTTGTATGGTTAACGGCGCTGGTTTGGCAATGGCGACTATGGACATCATTAAGTTATATGGCGGAGAGCCAGCAAACTTTTTGGATGTTGGTGGAGGGGCTACGGCTGATAGAGTTCGTGAGGCTTTTAAAATCATTCTTTCAGACCCTAGCGTTCAGGCTATACTTATCAATATCTTTGGTGGCATTATGCGTTGTGATATAATCGCTGAAGGCGTTATCACGGCTGCTAAGCAATTGGGCTTAAAGGTTCCGGTGATAGTGCGTTTAGAAGGGACTAATGCAGAGCTTGGTAAGCAGATTCTGAAAAACTCAGGTTTGGCTTTAATTGCAGCTGATAATTTAGCTGATGCAGCAGAAAAAGCTGTGAAAGAAGTTAGTAAATTAAAAGGAAAATAATAATCTCATGTGATTTTGAGATCAATAACGGAGAGAAAATAAATGGCTATTTTAGTAAATGCAAATACCAAGGTGATATGCCAAGGCTTTACTGGTGCTCAAGGTACTTTCCATTCAGAGCAGGCAATTGCATATAAAACAAAAATGGTTGGTGGAGTTACGCCAGGTAAGGGTGGCTCGACTCATTTAGGGTTGCCAGTGTTTAACACAGTGCATGAGGCTGCAAGAGTGACTGGAGCTGATGCTTCAGTTATTTATGTTCCGCCTGCTTTTGCTGCTGATGCTATATTGGAAGCGGTGGATGCCAAAATTCCATTGATAGTTTGCATCACAGAAGGTATTCCAGTGTTGGATATGGTTAGAGTGAAGAGCGCTATCATAGGCTCTAAAAGCCGCTTGATCGGCCCTAACTGTCCTGGGATTATTACTCCGGATGAATGCAAGATTGGAATTATGCCTGGATATATACACCGCAAGGGTAGAATTGGTATTATATCTCGTTCAGGAACTTTAACTTACGAAGCGGTTGCTCAGACTACAGCTGTTGGTCTTGGTCAGTCAACATGTATCGGCATTGGTGGAGACCCTGTTAATGGAACTAATTTTATCGATTGCATAGAAATGTTCCTTCAGGACGATGAGACCGATGCTATCCTTATGATCGGGGAAATAGGTGGCCGCGCAGAAGTTGATGCTGCTGAATTTATTCAAGCCAGCAAAACCAAAAAACCTGTTATTGGGTTTATCGCGGGCCGCACAGCTCCTCCTGGCAAAAGAATGGGGCATGCTGGTGCTATTGTTTCGGGCGGAGACGACACTGCTGACAGTAAAATGGAAGCCATGAGAAGGGCGGGTATTCATGTTAGTGAGTCGCCAGCTGATCTTGGTGCTGTTACATTAAAAGCAATTAATGGCTAATTTGCGGTTATTGTTTTTTAAGTTTAAAATTTGACCAACATTTGCTATAATGGTTTATCTGAAACTATAGGGCTTATGCATGTTGATTTCTTATAGATTGTTGGGAATGCACGCTATATTATGGTGCCTTATAATTATAAGGCATATGCCATTACACCTTGGATTCATAGGTGTGTGGCCGGATTTGTCTCTGCTATATGTGATTTGCGTGTCTATAAAGCATTCTAACATTAGTTTTCTTATTACTGCTCTGATGGCTGGATTGCTCAATGATTTGATTGCGGGAAATGTTATGGGGATGACCTCTATGGAGTTTGCTATCGTAGCGGCATCTATGCATTATAATGCAAAAGCCCTCTCCAATCAGTCATTTCGATTCGTTTGGATGGCCGTATGCGGCTTGATAGCGTTGTGCACTGCTGTGAAAATTATGATTAATTATATCGTGTTATCGCAATGGATGCTAGACTTCAGGGTTGTTGTTGACTGTTTTATAACAGCATGTTTTTATCCATTTATGCAGATGTTTTTGAATGCGTTATGGAAGGAGAGAGATCTTTCTGATGCGGGATGAGGGGAAAAAGCGTACTATATTTTCGCGGCGCAGTCTGTTATTAGGAGGGGTGAGCGGCCTGATGTTTACAGCGCTTTATACTAGATTAATTCAGCTGCAGCTTGTTGAGGCCAGTAAATATAGAGGGATGTCTACTAAGAACTGTTTGCGATTAACTGTCGTGCCGCCAGCCAGAGGGATTATCTATGCTAGAGGTGGAGAGGAGTTGGCTGGCAATGAAGACTTTACTCGCCTTGCAGTGGATGATCGCAAAATGAAAGTTGTGATGAGCGTTATTGCACAGTTAAATGATGGCATTTTGAGTAATCCGATCGAACTAGATAATAATCAGGTAAAAGCTTTAATTCGTAGAACCTCGCCTAACTCTCCTGTGCCGATTGTGGCCAATTTGAAATGGGAAGATTTAAGCAGGATCGAATTCTATCGTTATAGGCTGGATAAGGTTATAATAGAAAATGGGAAGAGAAGGACCTATCGCTTTGGTGGTATCTATTCTCATGTATTGGGGTATGTTTCTAGTCCTACTGAAGAGCAATTGCGCCACAGTAATATCTCTAACTATCAAGATTTTGTAATGGGAAAGAGTGGGTTGGAGAAGATTTTTGACGATTCGTTGCACGGTGTTCCCGGTGTTAAAGAGACTGAAGTGGATGCTAAAGGTAAATTTGTGCGCGATATATCAAACACTAAAAGCGCGCCAGGGCAAGATCTGCACACCACTCTTCATATGGGGTTGCAGTGTGAGATAGCAAAGCAGTTTGTGGGTAAGAATGGAGCTTGTGTGGTGCTGGATGTAAATAGTGGCCAGGTTTTGGCTATGTATTCCTCGCCCAGTTTTGACCCTAATCAATTTGTGTCTGGAATTAGTCAGCGCTATTGGGATGAATTATTGAATAACCCTGATAAACCGCTAATCAATAAGTGTATAAGCGGAGCTTTTCCGCCTGGGTCAACCTTTAAGCCTGTGACAGCTTTGGCTGCCTTGATAGCGGGGGTAGACCCTGATAGGAAGGTGTTTTGCAATGGCGAACACAAAATTGGATCTCATGTTTTTCATTGCTTTAAACGTAGTGGGCATGGAGATGTGGATATGCGTATGGCTATTGCTCAGTCGTGCAATGTGTATTTTTATAAGGTGGGGCAGGATATAGGTGTTGAGAGAATCGCTCATGCTGCAGAAATTTTAGGGCTTGGCTCTCTTTCAGGGCTGGGTTTGCCTTTTGAAGCCTCTGGGGTTATTCCAACTAAGAAATGGAAAAAGCAGCGGTTTAAACAAGAGTGGATGCAGGGAGACACTGCAAATTCAGCTATAGGGCAGGGATATGTGCTGGTGACCCCGATTCAGCTAGCCACGATGGTGGCAAGAATTGCATCAGGTTTGTCTGTGGTGCCAACGCTGCAGCTTGATAACTATTCTTTCGAGCCTCTTGCCGTGGGACAAGACAAGTTGCAGGTGATAAGAGATGGGATGTATATGGGTATGAACGATCGTCGAGGGAATAATTATGCGCACCGCCTTGATAATGCCAGCTTTACCTTAGCTGGCAAAACGGGCACAGCACAGGTTGCTGCTCTTTCAAAAAGTAAGGGTAATTCTGGGCTAGATGAGCACGGCCTTTTTATTGGATTTGCTCCATTTGATAATCCTAAGTATGCTGTTGCTGCAATAGTGGAGCATGGGGTGTGGGGCTATGCAAGTGCTCTCCCCATTGCTAAGCATGCCATAAGTTATTTAGAAAAAAATGGAATCTAATTTCGTTGATGGGGTTAGAGTTCCTGATTTAGTATAGCAATTGTGTCTTCTAAGGTTCCGTAATGAACTTGACCGGCTAGGGTGCAGTCACTGTAATCAGCGTCTGTGACTAAATACAAATCTTTTGCTGTTAATGTTGATCCGTCGCAATTTACATCAGGGGCGGTTATCACGATTTTGCCGCCCGCAGTGACGTCGTGATTAGTTAATGTTATGGAGTCATGATTCCATAAGATGTCTTTTCCTGCGTTTGTAGAGCCGCCTTTATGCGTTGCAGATTTGGCACTGGACCGCATGCTGCCACCAACTTTAATAGTTCCGATATTGTGAAAGTTGCTCATAAGTTTTCTCCTGATTAATAAAGATGAAGCTCTATATTATCCTCCTTAATTGGTCAAGCTTAATTGATGGATTAGTTTTTTAGTTCGGTGCTAAATAGATCTTGTTGCATTTGTTGAAGATTTATGTTTATATAGCAACGCAAACTTGTCATCTAGTTTGATTTTAAGTTGTGGAGGGATGGCCGAGTGGTCAATGGCAGCAGACTGTAAATCTGCCCGCGCGAGCGTTCGCAGGTTCAAATCCTGCTCCCTCCACCATTAAAATAAAGTTGACAAGCATGTGTTCTGCAGATATTCCTATCTCTCATAGTTGGAATCTATTTTTACTGTTTGTGGGAATAGGATCTTGACTTGATTATGGGGCATTTGTTTGCGATATGCGGGTGTAGCTCAATGGTAGAGTCCCAGCCTTCCAAGCTGGCTGCGTGGGTTCGATTCCCATCACCCGCTCCACAATTGAGTTAGTGTTTTTTACTTAAAGAGGTATACTATTATGGCAAAAGAGAAATTTAATAGAAATAAGCCCCACGTAAACGTAGGGACAATTGGGCACGTGGACCATGGTAAGACCAGCTTAACAGCTGCGATTAGTAGTTTGTTCTCGAGCACTGC
>Ga0114977_10000310_pt1 | contig 33185 bp, 45 predicted proteins | sample S_130805_MF_Meta_FD_87026 | JGI IMG/M metagenome (GOLD analysis project Ga0114977, IMG submission 87026) | Freshwater microbial communities from Lake Simoncouche, Canada to study carbon cycling - S_130805_MF_MetaG | ecosystem: Environmental > Aquatic > Freshwater > Lake | place: Lake...
CGCGGTTCATGACCCGTGAACCAGTATTGACCCGCGGTTCATGACCCGTGAACCAGTATTGACCCGCGGTTCATGACCCGTGGTTCATGACCCAAGCTTGACCCGCGGTTCATGACCCGCGGTTCATGACCCGTGAACCAATCATGACCAGTGAACCAATCATGACCAGTGAACCAGTGAACCAGCTAAGCCCTGATTTAACTGGTCAAAACATTCGTCATGCAAGCATATATAAGATGATATAGCCGTGAGCCTGCCCACACCACGCTGTTTCTAGCACGATAACATGCTCTACGATCTGACCAACGAGGAGATGATGAAGCTGAGCAAGGAGGAGCTGCAGACGCTGTACAAGAACATCCGTGACGCGCGCCGGCTGGACGAGGGCTGGTTCGCGTGCATGCGGGAGGCTGCCGTCAAGAGCAGCGCCGTGGCCTACGAGAAGCTGCAGGCGGTCGTCGCCGAGAAGAGGGGCATGTCCCTCTCGGAGGTGGCTGTTCGGGCCAAGATCATCACGCTCGAGGCGGGGCTTGTGGTGGCCAACGACGAGATCAGGAGGGCCAAGATCCTCCGCAAGAAGGAGCACGACGAGCGCGCACGGGAGGGGGTGCTGCTCGACGGGAGCGAGCGGTACTACGAGGCCGAGGACAAGATCGAGCGCCTGGAGCGTGCCAACCACAGGCAGGCCATGGCGCTGAACCAGAACGCCGAGACCATCGCCGATCTGAGGGAGGAGCTCGAGGAGCAGCGCTTGTGGAAGAACGACCAGCTCGCTGATGGCCTGCGCACGATCAAGGAGGTCGAGCAGCACATGGCCGATCACCCCGAGGAGGACCCTGAGGAGACACTGCTCCTGCTCTCTGCCGTCCAGCGCATGGTGGACACCCTCGTGGCTGGTGGCGCCGTGCCTCCTCTTGCCGACGTCGGCGAGGAGCCTGCTCCCAAGAAGATGACGAACAAGAATGGCAAGGACCGTGCCAAGCCTGCCGCCTGCCCTACCCGTGTGTCCAAGCGCACCAAGCCGTCTTCTTTGTACGCTTCTGGAGAGGGCTCGTCTACCACCACCATGCTGCCCGCTGGCTTCCTCGAGGCCGAGGACGACGACATCTCGGATGACTGCAAGGTCGTCGAGCTCGTGGACTCGGACTAACTCGCCATGATGATGTGAGCCTGCTGGTCGTTTGCTAGAAAAATACACGCAGATGACTCTTTATTCATTGTCAACAACCACCATCTCACCCCCCATCATCTGCTCGCTGCTCACGCTGTATGCCAGCCACGTGAGGATAACACCGATGAAGAGCACGCCTAGAGACACGAGGGCGGCACGACGGCACGCTGTTGCTCGATTGCTTGGGGGTCTGCGTCGGTGCATGTAGGTCATGTGGGCGTGCGGGATGCTCGTGACGCTTACTGCTATGGGCATGATTTCAGGTGTGGCCATTTTTTCTGGATTAATACACGCCCACAGGTTTATACGCGAGTTCAATCACCGACCACGGTATCCGCATCGCTCCCGTACCCATCCTGCACCAGCGCGTTGAGCCATGCGGTGGTCCATTGGATCCGGTGGTACTGCAGGACGTTGGCGGGGTAGTAGCACGTGAGGAGGGCGGAGAGGTACTCGGCTGCTCGCTCGTGGTAGACGTAGCTCGGTGGTGCTCGCAGCCACTCGTAGATCCCCCTGTACAGCGACTGGTAGTGCAGGTGTGGTTGGGGCGGGAGCCAGCTGGGCTCGATGTTTTGCATTCTTCTTGCGTGTTGCGTGATTTTTTCGTGGCGGTGGACCGGGCGTTATCGAGACATTTTAGCAGATAGCAGGTGTTGCTCCAGCACTGCAACCCGCTGTTGGAGCGCGTCATGGCTCTTCATGAGCGTCTCAATCTGATAGGCGTGGTAGTCCGTCTGTTTAGCCCTAAACTCCGTTCGCTTCACCAGTCTGTCGAGCACCGTCGGGATAATAGCAGGATCAAAGTCGTGGTATGTCTCGCCGTTGGTACCAGGTGTCCACGCGAATCCTCTAGAGAATGGTTGCGGGTTTGCTGGTTGTTGTTGTTGCTCGAGGGCCACAATGCGTTGCTCGTGTGTAGTCTGTATGCTCTGGAGTATCTTGTTGTTATCCATGAGGTAGAACACCCATTTCGAGAGGAAATCAAACTTACCCTGCTGTGCTTGCAGCTGATCCTCTTCGTCCTGCTCTTCCTGTGGTGTTTTCTTGAAGTAATCCCATATCCTGCCAGCCAATGCGTGCTGAGAGGCAGGAGGAGGCGGGTATGTGCCTGGATACTCGTTCTGTGCCATATTGTGTGCTAGAGTGTTTGGTGTGTCCATGCTTAATACTACCTATCAACTAGCTCTTCTGCATTCACACACATACACACACGCTCAATCATGCGTTTAAACTGGTTTAATGCGCGAATCGCTCGCAAACTGGTTACGCACGGGGGCGACGACGAGCGAGTTGGAGGGCTGCCGAGCGTGACTCATAACACGCTGCAAATCGGATGCACGCGACCCCGGTGTGACCGAACGCGTCGATAGCCTGTTCGAACCTGATCATGAATGACTTGTCATGGTGAATGAAGTCTTCAATGTTATTGCGTTGCTGATGCAAGACGCTGCGCATGCGGGTATCCAACCCGTCAAGCTTGATGTGTCTTCCAGTTGCAAGCGCAATGTCCACGATTCCTACGTGGAAAGAGCCCTGTTCTGGGACAAAGATACGCCAGCGATCTGCTCGTTGGAATGTGATTGAATAGGGTCGTTCCCCGATGTTCGCGTACTCTTGCCTCCTTGGAGGCCTGAGACGGTTCAGGATCCTGCTCTCTTCGCGTGGAGCAGCCTGCATATCCTGTGAAGGATGATGGAGTTGCATGTGATTTGCATGCTGTGCTTAAATAGGCGTGCTCAACCCATGATTTACGTGGATAACAGCGTGAATGGGTGTGTTTTGACGTAGCTCCAACAGCTGTTTAAACGATGCTTGAAATCGTGTTTGTTGGCCACGTTTTTGCCAGTGATGCATTCTTGTCGAGTATTTCAAATTGTTACACGCCTTTTCAAATATTTCACTAATACAAATACACACGACCAAACGTGGCATATTCGGGCATATTCGTGATTCAAACCCGCATTATAATTGGCAAATTTGAAATCCGCAAGAATTCAAACTGGGGATAGACATGATAGCTATTAAGCTTACACGCCTCATGAAGCCAAGCATACATCTGGCAGTTTAGCTTACAGGCGGGCAGAGAACCCGATATGATTCACGACCCCACGTGACCAGAAGTCGTGTCACGTTCTTGTAGCGAATCTACACTCTCAGGTATTTATGTGGTTTTACAACAATCAATAGAATGAGTCATGTGTCAGCAATACGTCCTGCATGGGCAGATGAATATCCTGAATTTTACAAGCATCAATCGTCTGGGCTCGGTGAGCTTCTACGTGTAGACGAGTTCAATGTGCCATATTGGTCAGGTTATCCTACGCATGTGTGGATACGAGCTTCTCATCCCATAATTCTATGCGAACGAAGAGTCTTACACGATCAGAGCGAAATAATGAACGCGTTAGACAAGCTCCTCCAGAAATACGACGAAATCAATGCACGCGAACAAGAACAATGTGCCCTTGAGTCAGAGAAACTCTTTTTACTCAAGCAACCACGACCATTCGAGATAAAGTTTTACGAAGAAGCCAAGTCCATTTTCATGTCCGATCAACGTGACAGCATCGTGACCAAACCGTGACCAGTCACGTGGCATTCACGAGGACACGGGAGCACATGATGATGATGGGCTGTCGCGGCGGGGCGTGTTTTGATACATGCATGGGATGCGATTATTAGAGTGAGAAGGGGGGTTGAGGTTGAACGTGGCCTATGCTCTCGAGTTGCAGCGACGCGATCCCCCAGCAGGCTTCCCCTGATGTACCGCTAACTGCCGTGGAGGCCGAGGTGATTAAGCTGTACAAAGAGGCAGCAAGCGAGACCAAGAACGACCCTTTGTACGTGAGGTGCACGGCGGAGCATCAAGGCGTGGGAGACGGGGATGGCATGATGACAGCATCATGCCTGTTCTCATTCAAGATTCATAAGGACGTCAGCAAGGAGCGTCGCACGCAAATCCTGCAATCCTTGTTCGACCAAATGACGAGCCACGTGGACGTCGCTGCGGTCTGGCAGAGAACTTGAAAACAGGCTGTGTTTAGAGACTTGCTTTCGTGTATTCGTAAAAAGCAAACCCCGTCCCGGTACCCACGCGAATCACGCCGGTTCATACAGGCACCTTAGTGAGTACACTACATATGGTTTCACGAACCGTCGCGATATCACTTTTTAGTAGTGTTGACGCGAATGCTTGCGTACACGCTACACAATACAAGAAGAGTGTAGGAGGCGGGATGTCAGCCAAGATTGTGGAGATATTTACCAAGAACTTGCCCTCTGTGAATGCAAACGCTGGTCGAGCTTTTGCAGCTGGGATGGGTGCTTACCACCGTGCGTTTACGGCTATACGGGATGGTGCCATGAACTACGAGACACTGCCAGATTACCGGAATGGGTGGAATGAGATCATGGTGGTTCAAAAAGAGGATGACTTGTGGATTCACACTCCACACTTCAAGAAGATCATGGGGCTCTCGATTGGCGAGCTGTTCGGGACCAAAATCACGATGCTGGCTCCACCCTGTGGGCCCGAGATTTTCTGTGTAATGTGTTTGGTGGACGCGTGTTCCAACCGATGGATCATGTCAGTCCTACAGTCAGAAATGGACTCGGAACAGATTCGCATTTGCTTGAGGTTCCCGCGATCTGGCACCAAGATGGCTCTGACTCCCCACACTTTGAATTTAACAGAGAGTGAACTGGCAGGTGCTGACTTTCACACGAATGGATTGCAGTTGATCGTGTATGATACTAGCACGTGGCATGCTGAATAAACATTCATTCGTGTCACTTTCACTTGTACTCCTCGATATCCTTGCCGCGCACGTGGCACTCGAGGCGAAACAAGTCTTCACCGAGCATGCCAGGCCACACGAATATCGCCTGTACGCTCTTGCCCATAACCCTGCCGATCTTGTCCAGGATGAGCATCTCCTTGGTCTCAGAACGCTCAAGCTTTTTGTTCCAGTATTTGCCCGTGCCCTCGTATTCGTACGTGACCGCGCGCCCGAACCCGTAGAGGAGCGTGGTGTTCACGTACCAGTTCATGAGCTTTAGTGCTGCCTTCATGCTTCTCTTTGGTGTTTGATAGTTTCAACTGGTGGCACGGCACGGATTCGCGCCAGTAATAATAAAGATAATCAATCAATCATCGTGATGAAAGTTCTGCCACGTGTGCTGCCAGTGCACATCACGCGAGTCCCAGAAGGGTTCCTGCTCCTGCTCGTCTGCATCTGCTGGTGGCATATCCGCGTTACATTCTGGCACATTCCAGAAGGCGAACTCGTAGAACACCTCGGATGGGTGCTTTTCTAATACTGTGATCCTGCCATAGCCCTTGACTCTTCCTGTGGAGTGTTGTTGCGTGTTGTTCTTGTTATTGTTCTTGTTGAACACGTGGCAGTACTCGACAGTCACCAGACGCCACTCGCCGTCGCTGTCACCCTGATCGAGACTCTTAACCCTGTCGTAATCGAGATCGTCGGGTGGGTAGATGGGGGTGCTTCTTGTTGTGCCGTCCTTGTACAGGCACATGTCTAGTAATAACAAGGAGGACATGCTTGGTAGGGTGTGTGTGTGGGGGGGTAGTCTAGAGGAGGCCTGATCCCTCCTACAAGAATTCGCGCCAAGTTTCATGAACATAACGGATATTATCATCATTTAATGAACTGGTATGCTACTAGTTGGCCTATCTCAAGAAGGATATTTAGATACGGTCGTAGAGGAGGAACTGCATGTCCTCGTTCCAGTTGTTGTAGGCGATGATTTCCTGCCCGTCCTTGAAGTACAAGTAGAGGGAGGTGATGCCAGTGACATATGCTGTGTTGACGTGAAACTTCTCGAATTGGTCGAGCGGGAGGTCACGGAACTCGCGGGGGCGCATGAGCCTGTAGTTGCCGGACGTGCGCCAGGGGTTGTCGATGAACCACGTGAAATTCTCGGGTGGGGTCATGGTGATTTCCTGCGTGACGGGATCCTTCATGGTGAGAACCAGAACGGCAGAGCAACTCGCCGGTTTGAGCGTGACCGTCTGCTTCAGCAGGATCATCCCGGTGGACTGCATCTTGTGCATGGTATTGGTAAGGCTCGTTAGTAGTGCGTCGGTCATGCTTTTAGCTCAGTAAGATACTCGTACTACTACTACTAGAGGGGTGCGAGTGGTGAGAGGTTTAGACTTATATACCTGCTAACTGGCGCTGATTTTGTGTCTTAATGATTCAACATGCATCATTATCGCCTCCTTCAAGACAGAACACGCATGAGAGGAGGATATTTGCCACGTCGTACACGCTCTTCGAGACTGAGTTTGCAAGCTGGTCACAAGAACAACCTGGATGCATGAGGCAAGAAGGCATGCATGGGCTGCATGTGATGTCGAGGCATTTCTCGTATGATGTTTCTGCTTCTATTCTATGGGTTGCTGTTGATGTCATGATAATAGTGATCTAGCATTGCTGCACGATGACTAGCTGTACGATGATACGCGCTAGCAGTTTTTGATGCTGTATTACGAGTATTAAAGCTTGACTACAGGCGAGCATGCATTCCAAAAACACTTTACGTGAATTTCCAAGAATGCTCAAGTTTCTGTGCGATTACATGACGGAGCGTCTGGCCATCAAGATTACCAAGCAACGCCACAACGGGCTCTCTGCGACGATCACGATGGAGGAGGACAGGTATGGTTGCGGGGACATCACCGAGAGCATCTGTGTTTACAAGGGTGTGTACGGAGCGCAAGAGGGAAGCGTGTTCTTGGAGGTGGCGTTCGACCCGAAGAAGATGGAACGGCTCGATCGTGGATGCCCCTCGCTTCGGAGCACTCACTGGGAGCAGGAAGTGACCTACTACCTTGGGCATGGATACGATTATGTCCCCGTGTACAAGCTGACGCGGACTGACGGGTCGGGCTATCTCCGGTTCAACGTCACGGACTACTCCGAGGACAAGGCTCGCAAGCTGTTTGAGGACATGCTCATGTATTTCCCTCTTGCTATCTGCAAGTAGGCCTGCACATGTAGTACAAGTTTAATACGATTCATTCATCGCGTGGTTGTGGCAGTGTGCTTTCCCGGCGCGCAAGGACAGGCCAAAGTAGGCGGGGTAGGTGTCGTGTAGGTAGTTGTGTAGATCTTCTCGTTCACATGATGTTAGCGCGTTGATGAGACGGTCGTGGCCGGTTGAGAGCTTCTTGGTGTTTCTGGCGGTCAGCTTGTTCCGCGTTGCTAGTAGGTAAGATTCATGCTCGTTCAGGACCTCTAACTGGGGTGCTTCCGTCCACTCCATCGTGAGCCGCCTCACCATCTCGAAAAACTTTAGATCGAACATAATCTGCGTGGGTGTCTGCTCGTCAGGGTGCCTGCTTGTAAGTCTCTTCCGCTGTAGTTCGAGTGGATAGTATTAAGACCAGAATAATAATGTCCTCGCCGAGCCTGCCCAGTCCCGAATCACACCCGAGCCGCGCGTGCATAGACATAGCCACAGCGAGCCGTTTCGAGCGCCACAGGGAGAGCAGGCGTAGGAACCAGCGCTGCAGGCGGATGAGCAGGTGGGTGACTCGGCATGCCCGACCGTAGTTCAAGAGCACCCTCCTGATCGGGGCGGGGCGGGGCGTGTGTCCTGGTGATTTCTCGTAGACGGTGAGTATTGGATCGCCTGCCCATACCCCGTGAGTGAACGAGATCTCTATCTGGGCGAGGACGTCAGCTGTGTGCTTGAGTACCCATAGCCACCACATATCCCATGCCTTGCAGTACCACATGTCTTTCCCGTCGTACCCGAAGATGTGCCCGCCTGGCCCGAAGCAGCACATGAAGCCTCCTCCTGCTTTACCGCGCGTTATGACCGGGATGGTCCGGTTGATGTCGTTCTTGAGGTGTATGTCTTTTACTCGGACTTTGTGGATTCCTCCTGCTCCTGCTCCTGCTGGCATGCTGGGCTGGAAAAGGAGGGACTATTACTATTGGAGAGTAGGCCAGCACGAATTCGCGCTCCAGCTTGAGCCAACGCTGACTTTTTCTCTGTCTGCCACGCCTCTAGCTCGAGCTGTCTTGCTTCCAACGCTGACTTTTTCTCTGTCTGCCACGCCTCTAGCTCGAGCTGTCTTGCTTCCAACGCTGACTTTTTCTTTGTCTGCCACGCCTCTAGCTCGAGCTGTCTTGCTTCCAACGCTGACTTTTTCTTTGTCTGCCACGCCTCTAGCTCGAGCAGTCTTGCTTCCAACGCCTCAATCCGCATCATTTCCACACGCGCAAAAATAGCCAGCACGAGACTGCAACAGAATCCGACCATAAGGTACCAGTCATGGATGGCCATCATCATATGGTCGCGTTTTGTGTCAGGGACTACTACTACTACTAGTCACCCGTGTTGTTTCGCGCGCTGACTTGTAATTGTTGGAGTTATCCATGCGCTTACCATGTATTTAAGAGCAGGGTCAGTACAGTAGCTAACAACTACACGCTTTAATTGCAAGAAAGAATGTCATCCCGTGTACCCGCTTCTGATTGGAATCCCATGGACGACATGGTGGCTCTGGTGTCCTGCGGTGGCAAGTGGGTTCCCGCTTCCCCGCAGCAGCTGGAGCTCATCACGATGGGGGAGACTGCGTGCGAGTGCCAGCAGATGTTTGAGCCTTACACGACCGAAGTCCGTGGCGAGTACGAGTACGTGATCCGTGCTGGTGGCAACACGCGCTACCTCAAGAACGTGTACACTGGCAAGTGCCGCGAGGTGCTTGTCGTGTGCAAGCCCACCGTTTGGGAGGAGCCCATCAACCACCCCCCGCGCGGGTTCTAAGACGTGAATAAACGCGCCCCATCTCTTCTTAAGCCTGGTGTTTCCAGAAGTCTCCTCCTTGCTTATCACACGCACATTCCTTCAGTGACTTGAAGAGCTTGTCGATCACGCGCATCACCAGCTCCTTGTGTGTATCAGGAGTTTCCCCAAGCGCTGTCACCAAAGCAAACTTGTAGTCGACAGACATCATGATATCCCCAGGTTCCTGTATGGTATCAGAGCCGTGTCCATATCCACCACGGACGTTGGCTGTGTGTATGTTAAGACCAGTAGTTGGACACACACCGCTATGCAGCATGCCCGACCAATCTTTAGTGCATGCACATTCCTTCAGCCGCATGTGAAGCGTGTCTATCCCTGGCATTACCACCAACTCCCTGTGTGTTTCTGGTGTTTCCTCTGGGCCAGTGACCAGTGTACACTCGAATTTGCAGTTCAACACTCCACTAACTGGCTTCTCCCCCCAAACCAAGTCGATCACATGCCCCAAGCGGATACAGGCTTTGTGCGTGTTAAAGCTAGTGGTATTGTCCCAGTAACGAGTGAGGTACTCAAGCAGTCTCTCCTCAGTCGAGACAGTCTCGCTCTTGTTGTTTGTCTCCTCCTTGCCGCCAGCTCTCTGTCTCTGCTCCATGGTCCAGTCCCCAGATGTTTCGGCCTGCTCGATATGGATCGACGTGCGCGTCTTGTTTCGAGATTGGATATCAAGTTGGTTTCTGTAACCGGCAGGATAGCTTTGAATTGTCCCATTGTTGGCAGTCGAGAAGTCAAGGCATGCTTTGATCACCTGTTTGAAATCCATCTCGAGCAAGTAGGATGACGAGTTCTTGATATACTCCTCGTCATCTCATGCTAGATTAACAACACGCACACACCACGCACAGACAGAGAGAGATTAAAGAGTGGATGATTTATTGCCTCTCGCACTTGATCGAGCGTTCGGGAGGAACACGCGCATGCTTGGCCGTGGGCGACATCCAACAACAGAGATGGTCGGCGTGCCCGAGCTTGTTAGTCCTTGCGGGCCTTCTTGTTCTTGCGGGCGAGCTCCGCCTGCTCAGCGAGAGCCGCGAGATGTTCGGCTTCGGCAGCGCGGATGGCGAGCGCGGCCTTCTCGGCCACAGTCCTCTTGAGGTCGTAGTCCACCTTGGCAGCGCGATCAGCCTGCGCGGCAACGTCGAGCAAAGTACGGGCCTGCTCGCGAGCGGCCGTGGTCTGGGTGTGGCACTCGGTGGCACGAAGGAGGGCAGAATGGGCGGCGCGCATGGCACCGACGGCGTTGGTGCGTGCAGCGGCAGCCTTGTCTGTCTTGGCCTGCACCTTCTTGTCCTCCTCGGACTGGGTGGACTCGCCAACAAACACGACATCATCATTGTCGTCTGCGGCGGGCATGCCACCCATGGCCACGAAGCGGGCCGGGTCACGCATCGGGGGCGCGAACCGCTCGACCAGGAGGTTGGCGAGTTCCACGACCTGAGCCGGGTAGAAGTTGTAGCGACGCATGTGGGCATTAATCGCTGCAAGGACTTCCTTCACGGAACGGAGGAGACCCAACTCCCGCACGATGCCCTCAAACGCGGGGACAGCAGCGGTCTCAAGCCCGCCGTTAACGAATACCTGCATACGGGTGAGCTCCCGTGCGACCAGGTTCTTGGTCTCGGGGGTCTGCTCGGCGTTGAGGATATTAGGAATGGATGACATTTGCTAGTAGTTAGACGGACCGCGCGCACCATGCTTATATACACACGTGAGTGATTGGTAATTACGGGCTTTAATTTGCTCTGGAGTCCCACAAGAGCAGAGACTACCCACAAGAGAGCAGAGGAGCGGGCCCAGGAGTCTAGTGCTTGGCGCGCTTCTCCCCGCCCTCGCCGAGCTGACGACCCGCACGGGCAGCAGCGAGGATAGCCTCCTCGTGAGCGGTCTCGGCGGCCTGCGACTCGGCATAGGCCTGCGAGACCTCGGCGACGAGCCTGGTGTACTCGACGTTGAGAGCGTTCTCCGCCTCCACGGCACGGGCCAGATCCGCCTCGATCTGGACGCGCTTGGCCTTGGCCGACTTGATGTCCGGCTGGGTCTTGTCGAAGGAGGACTTGAGGGTCTGGTACTTGATCTTGGCCTGCTTGGACTTGGCCTCAGCGAGCTTGACCTTTCTGGCCTCCCGCACGCTCTGCATGCTGTTGGGGACGCGCTGCTGGTCGTCCTCCGAGGTGATAACGATCACGTCCTCTCCCTTCTTGGCCATGCCTCCACCGGCGGACGGCGCGCCGCGTGCAGGACCCGGGCCGCCGGCGCCGGCCGTGCGGAACCTCTCGATGAGCGAGCCCACGAGATCCTCGCAGTGCACACGACTGAGCATGCCCATGTACGAGAACGAGTAGATGACGGACAGGCAATCAGAGAGCGTGTCCTTGGACTTGAGGGCGGCGTTCATCTTATCCATCTGAGGGAAAGTGAGCGGGGAGTCCTTCGGGGAGTGCTGGGTCTCAAAGAGGAGCTCGCCGGCCCTGTTCTCGAGGGCGCGCGGGTCGATGCTCTTGTCGGCGAACGCGGTCATGATCTGGTCCATTCTGTCTTTTGCTTAAGCTAGAGAGTTGGAGGTTTACGGGGGTTAGCCTGTTATATACTAGAGATACAGGCGAAAAAGCAGAGAAACTTTAATTTGCACTACTAATCGGTGCGGGCGGGGAACATGTGGATCTCGAACTCTCCTGCCCAAGGGATGCGCAAGGCGATGATCATCCTGGGCATGTTCGTGTTGACAGACGCCTCGACGAGGTACGGCTTGGCAGTCTCGAAGATATCCATAAACTCAGCGTTGGTCAAGGGGGTAAAGCCTCCCCTGCTCCCACGGATCGAGGGATTGACGAACACGCTGTGAATGGACGGGATCATCATGCGCATTGCCTGCACGTGGACGATGGCGCGCGCGGAATCACGAGGGCCTGCACCCTCCGTAGTGTACTGCAGACGGTACGGCAGCTCGACCTTCTTGCTGTTCTCGGGGTCACTACTACTGGTGTGAATGATGGGACGACCCATTTTGATGACACGATAACAAGAGGTGTTTTTAAATACTGGCAGCGCCTGGTGGTTTCAGGCGGGCGAACGGTCGCTCTAGTCTGGTCTGGCGAACGGTCGCTCTAGAAGAAGAGAGGCACGGGGGGCCCGCTCATCGCAAGACGCTGCGGGCGGTGAAGCAAGAGGTCACCGATCTCCTCGATGAGAAACTCGACATCCTCTGGGCGGTGCACCACGTACGTGTGGCTGTTCATGCCCCTGTCGATACGGAAGCGGTTGGCCCACCTGCGACGATGGGCCCTCTTGTCGGCACGCGAAGGACCACGGTTGACTTCGGCCCAGCCAGGCCAGAGCCGGATAGCCTCCTCCCCAAAGCCCGCAAAGACAACCTTGATCTTGCGAAAGGAGGGCTTCACGACAGTGATCGAGCCCCATCCGTCCCACAAGAGGGTGTACACGTTGCTGTGGATGTCGACGGAAGAAGCCCCGTCCTTGTGACGATCCATGACTTCGAGGCAGATCCTCTGGAACGCATCATAAGGATCGACCTTGGGCGGCTTCATGATGGTAGCGCTCAGGCGCCTGCCCGCCTTGTCCACCAAGGCCTCGATGTCCAGAAAGTACCGGGGCGAGACGTGCAGACGCCTGATCAGCGCCTGGATGTCTGCGCGCTCGGTGTCGGAGACCTGCTCTCGCGTGCAGGCCTCGTCGGCTGCGTGCAGCGCGAGTGCGAGGTTTTGCACGTCCCGCTCCTTCTGCCTCACGCCCTCGTTGATGAGGGCGAGCATGTCTGGGTAGCGGTGGTGCGGGACAGGCATGAGGATCATGCACGATTACAAGGGGGTGTGTGCGCTGGGCTTAAATACGCTCGAGGAAACCGGTGGATCGAGACTTAAGTCAAGTAAAGTTTAATATAACGAGCACGTGGCGGACCCTAATAGAGGAATCCGGCGATGATCACGAGGATATCAGCATCCAAGAGGGAAAGCGGGCTGTCCGCGCCGAGACGGGGATGTCCTGCGAGGGCGAGAGTGGCTCGACGCTCTGTCCTCCGCTGGCGCCAGTTGAGACGCAGCCAGTTTAGGAAGCGGATCTCTTGGGTGGCAACAGCAAGATCACGGTCGTTGTATACCATGAATGCGCTGGTGTCGTCGGTCTCCTTCCTTAGGTAGAACTGGTGGAACACACCCTGGCGAGCCAGCGCATACTCCTCTCGGATATCGACGCTGTTGACGAGAGCCTCGACCTTACCAGGATGGCTGGAGATGGAAACATGCACACCGTCCAGGGCCCAGTCAACCGTCTTGGTAACTCTCCCGTGCCTTGCAGTGTGCGTGCTTTGTCCGGTCATGCCGGCTTCAATACTCGCCATACAGGTCAGCAGCTTGTACCCGGCTTTCCTGTCAAAGGCGCGCTGTGCTGATTGCAGCTTGTGGAACCAGAACCAACGATGAAGCAGAGGGTGTTCGCTTGGTTTCATCGGTACAAAGAACAAGCAGTTAACACGAGTCAATCTAGGACTAAGTCTGATCCCGGCAGGCAATGGGAACTCGACCATGATGAGATTCCTTTCATGAATGCTGACACATGTAGCCTTCTCCCATTGGATATTCACAAACTCTTCATAGGTTGGGAATACATTAATCCAGGACTCTCTGCATGAGATCTTCGTGGAAAAATAGAGCTGGTCTTTGAACTTGATTGCTTTCAATTCAGCAAGAGCAACCCATTCACCCTTCTCGTGCTCCATCCGACGGATAGACATAAAGACTAAGGATAGTCGGGTTTGGGCGGGCGCGCTTAAATAACGCTTGCAGGCACCTGTTTTCGTGACTAATAATAGCCTCTCATACTTACATTAATCGATTATCGTGATGGTTTAATGAACTGTCACGCTTTTCCAGCCACGTCACGCTGATGCTCGCGCAGCACCTCCTCGATGAGGGCGCGATCGCTTTCAGTGTAGGAATTGACTTTCATCACCATGCCATTCACGAACTGGTCGTGCTTAGACGGTGCCTTGCCATGCTTCGAAAAGTAGCGCTTGCTGAGCTTCTTGCCAATCGACTTGATATCACCGTCAGTGACCTTGATACCCAACTCCGTAGCGATTATGCTCAGGTGCACCGGTTTGTTGTTGTCGTTGTTGTTAGCAGCGCGGACTTGCTCGCCGTTTGCGTTCGTAGTGGCGGGGCCTTTGATCATAGCCATGTTCAGAAAGCTGTCCTTGAAGATCAGGCGGGCGCGCTCGTCCATCACAGTGTTACCGCATAGCTCATGATAGCTGGTGGAGACCTTGGCTAGATTGCCATGCTCTGCTGCGCTGTTGGCCAGGTCTGCGGCACGAATAGCTCTCTTCGTGGACTCGATCTCTGCTTCAGCTGCTCGATTGGCTATCTTCTTGGCCTCGAGCTCCGCCTCTGCAGCGCGATTCTTAGACTCAAGCTCCGCCTCTGCAGCTTTCCTCTTGAACTCGAGCTCAGCCTCGGCAGCGCGACTCTTGAGCTCGATCTCCGCTTCAGCAGCGCGATTAGCGATCCTCTTAGCCTCAAGCCCTGCCCACAAAGTCTCGGTCTCCGCCTGCAGTTTGGAGTACTCCAGCTCGTTCCTCTTCCGCTTGAGATCCACGAGGCTCCTCTCCTTCACCTGCTGCTCAGCTGCAAGAGAGCCCCGTGCCATCTGCGCGATGGGCGAGGAGGACTGGGCGTTGGCCTCGATCTCGTCCGTGAGCGAGTCGTCGCCAGCGTAGTAGCGAGTGAGAATGGAGACCATGGCAGTGCGGTATTTTTTTGCGTTCGTGCCTCCAATCTTCATGACAAGCTTGAGCGCTCCTGGAAAACTGATGACTGGGGATGGCGTAGGATTGCCCGGACCAGGGAATCTGAATTGACGACAGTATGTCTTCAATTCTTCCTTGTCTTCTGGACTGAATCTCTCCCAGGTTTTGTTGGCTGTATTGCTGGAATGACCTCCAACATGCATGATGACATCACGAACAGACAGGCATTGCATACCATCAACAACACACATGCGAGCAGTAGTCCCAGCAGCAATCTCATCAAACGGAATGGTAGCCAGAGACTCAGACATTGGACAGGAACTTTAGTTTATTAAGCCTGCCAGGCCACGCCCACGCTGGCATACGCGCGTTTTTTCTCGAGTGACAAGCCGGCCCGGGCCAGCACTTTCCGGGTGGATTTCACTAAAAAGCTCCCGAAATAGCAAAAATAAATCGGTATAAAACCGGAGTTGCACGAGATTGAAAGCACGCAACAAAACGAATGCCTCCTCCTCCACGCGATAGTATGGCTATGTCCCATTTGCGCAACGGCAAGAAGCTCGGTGCTGATAAGCTCCTGCTGCTGGTCGTGCCACCCGTGAAGGAGAGCATGCGCAAGAAGCACCTCCTCGTAAGTCCCATCGAACTCGATCCCGACGGAAACACCATCGCTTGCACACCCCGAGAATACAGCCAACTACAGCGTGCTAGCAGTCTCTGCCATCGGGATCCAGGCCCTGGCCACGATCGTCGTGCTGTGGGGCACGGGCTGGTTCCCACTGGGCGCGCTGTTTGTGGCGTTTACCCTGCTCAGCCACCACACGATCATCCACCGGTACTCCCGCTTTGAGGGCGAGAGCTGTGCCTGCGCTCCGTTTCAGTGCAAGGACGTCAGCAATCACGAGACGTGGGTCGTGGCGGCGCTTGTGGCGGGACTCGTGTCGCTAGCGGGCCTGTAAAACGGACATGCACATCAAGTATTTAGGCGCGCGGGGGCTGGCAACGGGCGAACACGCGAGTTTCACACCTGCCAACGCAAACAAAACATGTCCCTGTCCAAGCTCACCTTCGACCCGTCCTTCCAGAACTGCTCCCGCCGGGTCAAGGCCCAGCCGAGGTCATTCCATACCCTCGCGCACCGCACCGAGTTCTCCGAGAACATGGCGAATCATGTGGATAGGCTCATGAGGGTCGTGATCGGGGTCAGCGACATGAACCATGCCTTGGCGCGCTCCCACGCGTTCTTCTACGTCATGGCCGGCGTGAAGATCCACACGAGCATGGCAGCAGAGCACGACTGGTACATCGCGCCCCAGGCCAGCGACGCCGACGTGGACCTGCTGGCCACCGCGATCGAGGCCACGCCATGGGACTGCCTCAAGGTGCAGTCTCTCCTGTTCGACAACGCCTCAGTGTTCTCGCACGCTCAGGCCTGGTCTCTGGCCACTGCCATGAGCCGGTCCTACTTCGCCTTCGCGGAGAACCGCCACCTTGCGTTCGCGATGGGGACGAGCACTCGTCTCGGCGAGGGGTCTCCCGTCTTCCCACTGGACAACAACCTGATCCGCCTGATCGGGTCGTACACATACTAGACGACGGCCCGCTACTATGCATTAAAATCCTATTACCCTCCTGTTTATCGCATGCACGTCAAGTATTTAGGCGCGCGGGGCTGGCAAACGGATGAACACGCGAGTCTTAATCGCCTGCTAAGCTAACACAAAAAAATGGCAATCACCTGTTTCTTCGACGAGAGGTACGGCATGACCGAGATCAACTCCCACCAGGGAACGGTCTCCATCAGCAACTGCGCCACGTTCAACAGGCCCCTCCTGCTCGGCACCGTCCGCGACGGGAATGAGTACGAGTGGTCGCTGGAGATGTTCAGGTACGTCGAGTGGTCTTGCTGCGTGAACTACGATATCCACGGCAAGACCCTCACCATCTACCACACGCACGGGGTGTTCGAGCTCACCCTCGACGACGGGGCCTGCGGGCTCGCCGACGCCATGGGCGCGCTCGCCGTTTAGACGCTAGCGTAATAAACGAGCTCTCCATCTTAAGTCATTCGCGCCCTATTTAAGCATCCTGCTGTCCACACGAGCACACCATACTAGCAGTACTAGCAGTAGTAGTTATGACCACCAACTTCCGTATCAGAGACGCGAGCGAGGTCCAGTTCCGCCTGAAGGACCAGATCTTCCCGCTCAAGACCCCCACGGATTACACACTGGGCGGGTGGGAGCACGAGTTCAAGTACGAGGACGGATGGTGCAAGACTCAGATCACGCGCGACAATGAGGTCCAGGTCGTCATCGCCATGCCCCAGGCCCGCTGCGCCGAGGGGTACATGCAGACGGAGAACTCCAAGTACTTCAAGACGTACATCCACTCCTCCGTGGGCAACCCCCGGGTGTTCCACAAGGCCATCCACTGCGCCGAGGAGGAGGAGGAGCTCACTGCCCGCGTGCTCGAGCTCATGGCCCTGTATGCCGATTGATTAGCAGTAGTAGGAGGCGTTGCGTGCGTTGCATGTGCTTGTTTAGCGCAGAAAAGCAAGAGTAAAACATGCTCCTCATCTTAAAACACGTGATTTATTCGCGCGATTATTATCAGTCGCTGGAGCTACCACCCTGCTTGATGGGGGTGCTCCAGTTGTTCGCGAGCGACTCGAGGATGGACTGCGGATTGCCACGCCTGGAGATAGTGACCTCCATGATGGGGCTTGCGTCGGTCCAGTCGACGAGGCGATACGCCCTCAGCATGTGGTGCCCCTCATCGATCGTGAAGGCAGCATCCAAGTCCTTGAGGACCGAGAACCGCGTAGGGTCAACGATGAACGAGACAGTCTGCTTGTCCTTGCTGAGACGAAGCTGGATCTTGAGCGACTTAAAATCGCTCCCGGGGATGGTGAGATCAACGTGGTCATCACCAGAGGTCCTGACCTCCGCCCGCCAGTTTTTGGAGATGTATGTCTGGCAGATTTTCATGAGGACGTCGCGTGCCACCGTGTTGTCGTACTTGCAGACGAGAGAGGCTTGCGTGAACATGACTAAAGCAGGTTGAGTACCAAGAAGACAGAAAAGACGCTTAAATACATGTCTACCGCGCGCGTTTCACACACGAGGATGTGGATTAAGAGGGTTGTTTGTTAAAGCGCCCCCCATCCGTGTCACGTATGGCTAATAGACAGGACGGGGAAACGGCGCGGGTGGGCCAGTGGCACACGGGCGGACCTAATCGTCCGTGAGGTCCACCATGACCGGCTCGTTGGGCTGGGGAGCCGGAGCGGGAGCGGGCTGGGGCTGGGGAGCCGGAGCCGGAGCCGGAGCGGGAGCGGGAGCGGGAGCGGGAGCGGGAGCGGGAGCGGGAGCGGGAGCAGGCTTGGGAGCCGGAGCGGGAGCCGGAGCGGGCAGGGGAGCAGAGGCACACTGCCTCTTGAGCGGAACCGGGTCCGCCTCGACCGCGAGACGTGCCACCACATCACGGTGGATGCCGGCCATGAGAGCCGCCACACGGTCCTCGGAAGCCTTGGCAGCGTCGAGCAAGTCAGCCGCGCGAGACTGGGCCTCAGCGAGCTTGGCGTCGGCAGCGTTCGCCTCGGCCAGAGACTCCTTGGCCTGCTGGACGGCCTCGGGGCTGACCCGAGCGCCCTTGCCAGCGGCCTGCTCGAAGGCAGCCATGGCAGCGTCCGCCAGGGCCTTGCACTCCTCGGCCTGTTTGGCGGCCGCGCGTTTGGCGCGATCAGCACCAGCCGCCTCCAAGATGGCAGTAGTGGCTGCTTGCTGCCAGCGCATTGCCTCTGCATGCAATTGATCGGCATTAGTGGTCGCCGCAAGCAGTTTCGCCTGAGCATTCGACGCCGTCTTGCGAGCCTTGTCAGCAGCGATCTTCAGGTCCGGGGACATGTCGACTGGCGGGACCATCACCGCGGCCTTGGCGTGATCAGCCTCGGCCACCGCGCGCGCCTTGCATACAGCGTTGCGGAGAACCACGAGCTCGTCGATGGCGGCCTTGGACTTGGCCTGATCGGCTTGGGCTTGGGCCATTGCTTCCTGCACGTCGTTCGCCTTGTCGTTGCGCTCCTCGTCGTCTTCCGTCTCGTCTCCGTCTGCTCCTTCCTGCATCGGCTCGTCCTCGTCGTCGGCCGGCATCCCGCCCTCGCCCTTCTCCTGGACTGAGGCGGTGGGACGGGCGCGCTTGGCCCGGGGGCGCAAGACGACGGGCCCGTTAATCTCCAGGATAGCGGACACGAACCTTTCCGCGTTGAGAATGTTGACGTTGGCCATCGTGAGCCACACGTCGAATCTCCAGTACCCCAGGGCCTGATCGCACTCGTACGTCAGCCCATCTCCAGTGGCTCCGTTCTCTAGAGTGAACTTCCTGAGAATCCCCCCCTTGTTCCCGACCGGCATGTCGGTGATCGGGTACGAGAGAACCCCCTCAAACTTGATGGAGTGGTCAGCAACGGCCAGAAACACGCTAAAGTAGCGAGAGTTGGTAGCGCTCCAAGGCACATGGGGATCAGCCAGATTGTACCTGACCTCGTCCGCCTCAGCTTTCGCCCTGAACCCGCTGCTCTTGACCGGAATCTTCCTCCGGGACATGTCGAGCCTGACGCTCCTGAAGACACCTGGACCGTTTGAGTTTTTGGTCATTCCTAGTGCGCGGTAGGTCTCTGTATAGTAGTACCTGTTGGTGCGTGTCCCGCGTGACAGGCGCTTAAATAACGCGTGTGGGACTAGATTTTGTTAGGTAGTTTTTTAATGCGCCCGACAGGCAGGCACAACAACAGGCGTGGCGCCTGCTTAGTAGCAGGAGTCGCGCATGGACGCCGCGATGGCGTGCGCAAAGCACGGGCCTGCTTTTAGTAAGAGTCGCGCATGGACGCCGCGATGGCACGCTCGAGGTCGTGATCGAACTGGACGTCGTCGGGAGTCGGGAAGAACCCAAAGTCGGGTACAACATCCGGCATCCCGCGAAGGGAGGCCCTCATGTCGACCAGGTTGCCAAGGTTGCGGGCGTGAGCGAGGACAGAGCCCGAGTCCAACATCTCCCCGCGCATCAAAGACTCGTCGGTCTCCTGCGTGATCATGTCGATGACCGAGACCGCAACCTTCTGGGCGATCTCCTCCTCGATGATCATGGGCAGGACAGTGGGGACGGGAGCCTCGGCCACCGGGGTCTCCACCTCCACCACCGGCTCACGCATGTACACGATGCGGTGGGCCAGGGGGAGCAGGACCTCAGTGAGAGCCTCGATCTGGTTCGCGGTGTAGTAGAGCATGAAGTCCTGCCCTTGCTTCGGGAACACGATGTCGTGGATCGTCCGGAGCGAGTCCAGGCAGGACATGGGGTCCTGGAGGACGTTCAAGATCCCCTGGAAGTGCTCGGGGGAGTAGAAGTCGTTCTGGTACGTCATGGGGTAGTTGCGCTGCCAAGCACACAAGAACGAATCCATGGAGGCCTTGCAGTCTCCGCTGGACATACGGGCATGGGTCCACACTGGAAACATGGTCTTAATCGCGCGAGCGAACCTCTCCTTGGAGTTGTAAGCGAACGAGTTCACGGTATGCGCAGGTACGAAGAGCATGATCGGGAGCGAGGTATTCAAGAAGGAATCTAGAAGTTGAAAGAGCACCACGAGATAAAGCTTAAATACACGCGAAACGGCAGGATTTTACGCGCTCCCGAAAACACCATCCGTCTAGCACAGCCTGTATTTATGCCGGGAAGCCTCGCCGCCGCCGGGAGAGACGATGGTGATGGATAGGACGGAAATCAGAAACATCATGCGGCAAAGGATTGTTTTCTTGTTTTTGCTAGGCGTGTTGCTTACGTGGGGCTTGATAAATCAACAGCCCCGTTTAAACGCGCTCCCGAAAACACCATCGCGCTAAAACCCGTCTCGCACAGCCTGTATTTATGCCAGGAAAGCGAGCAGAGGGGAGACGAAGGATCACAGCATGGAAATCAGCAACATCATGTGGTTTGGGATTGTGCTGTTCTTGTGGGGTTCGTGGTGGCTTGCGTGGAGACTGTATCACCGGGTGGTGCTGGAGGAATTCTGGAACAACCTACCGGCGACGGGCCTGCTGTCGTGGGGCATCACGATCGGCATGGTCGGCGCCGCGATAATGCTCGCCCTGATCGTGTTCCTGGGCGAGCCATGCCCGGATAGCTGCGCGAGGTCGGGAGATTCCTACGTCGGTGGCTTGTGGGTGAGCGCGATCATCTGCGTGACGATAGGCGTGTCCCTGTCCTTCTGCAAGTGCTGCAGGTCGGCGGACGAGGACAGCCTGCGATACGACTGGGGGGATGACAAGATCGGCAAGCCCGCGTGGGACGAGCGTCGTTCCATGTCCGGAGTGGACATCGTGCTGTTCCTGATGGGCCTGGCGATCATCGTGACCAACGCGCGGCTCGGGACCTGCCCTGTCTCGTGCGGGGAGGCCGTGATTGCGACGCCGGCGCCGGTCGCGAAATAACAAAAAAAAAACGGTTGGATGGTTTAATTCTGATCTTCTAGATCATGCGCGCGATCGCGGCGAGGTACCAGCGAAATCACACGCTACTAGATCATGCGCGCGATCGCAGCGAGGAGAGCACCATCGAATCCACGGAGCGGGCTGGCTCCCCCAAGCCGGGGGTGCGCGATCATCATGAAGGCGGCCTGAAGGGGCTGGTCGTGCCTGCGCTTGAGCCACTTCTTGGCGACGCGCTGCAGGGCCACGAACGGACGGGACACGGGTTCGTACTGTCCGTTGCCGAAGTTGCACCAGAGATGATTGGCCGAGCGGGCGTTCTCCACGAACACCCAGTCGTTGTTCTCCATCACGGCGCGGATGGTAACACGATGCTCCATCAGCTCCGGCGAGAAGGAGAGACGGGGACCGAACAAACGGCCACCCGGCGAGATCTCAGAGTACCTCGTGACGCGGTACAGGGCGTTCTTGTAGGAGAACATGCCAGCCTCTGGGTAGATGACGGCGGTGACCGTGGCCAGCACGCCATTGTCGTCGCAGATCTCAAACGAGCCGGTAAGGACAGGCACGCGCCCCTGATTCTGCTGCGGCTGCTGTTGCTGGATAGACGACATGGAAATGTCTCGTGATGCTCGACACGTGTCCCGGCTCGCTTAAATAGCGGGCCAAAACGTGTATTTTCGTGTATTGGGTCTAGAAAAACAGCTCGAATTAGTATGGGGTTGATCCCTCGACAGACTCAACAAGTAAAATCCCCAGCGATGAGTTCCCTCGTGCTGAAGCTTGTTGATGCTGCTGAGGGTTCCTCCGTCCGGGGCATGGTTGGATCTGACGGTATGCAGATATTCTCTATATATGACTTCATGACCAATGCGTGTGGATATGGTAATTCAGGGGCTTCTGCCAGAAACGAGTTCAAGCGTTTGATTTCAGATGGGTCAGAGCACAAGAACGAAGTAGTAGCATCGTGCTACTACTGCAAATTTCCAGGCGCTCGACAGAGAGACACTCCCTGCATGACAATTCGCGGCCTCCAGCGGCTCTTGATGATCCTCGGAGGCAAGGTCGCTGCCAAATACCGCGAGCTCGTAGAAGGGACTTTCACGCGCATCATGGCTGGCGACCAAAGCCTGATCGAGGTGATCAACGCGAATGCAGCCTCGCAGGATCCAGTTCATCAGGCGTACCGTGCTGCGCTGGCACAGGAGCCGGTTGATCCTGTGTTGGACGAGTTCTGCCTCAAGAGGAAGCGGGAGCGCGAGGATCTCCTGTTCGACATGGAGATGGCAGAGCGCAAGCTAGCACTGGAGGAGCGCACGCTCCAGCACGTCAATGCGTCGATGAGATCCATCAACGAGCTCAAGAATTGGGTCAACGTGGACGAACGCACGAAGCTGCAGGCAGAGGACCATATCAAGAACCTCCTGTTTAACAAACTGACAGTCATAACTGTTGATCCACAACAGTCTACCACTTCAAACACCGCCGCGTTGAACGTGAGCATCCTGGCAAAGGAGCTAGGCTTCAAATGCTCTGAGGGCGAGATCCAGCGCATCGGACGGGAGATGGCCAAGAAGTACCGGGAGGCCTACAAGTGCAACCCGTCCAAGCACAAGCAGTTTGTGGGCGGTAACTACATACCAGTCAATTCGTACATGGAACGTGACCGTTCTATGATGGAACTGGTCATCCGCGCCGTCATGTCCCCACCCACCTGAAAAGACGTGCTCAAAACGTGTATATAAGCGCGCAGACTCGCGGTTTGCCACCAAAACACGCGCGAATGGGGCGTCTCGTCAACTTCTACCCCGCGTCGATCGGCAAGGCAGAGAGGCATCTCGAGGTCGCGGAGCTCAAGATGATACGCGCCGCGCAAGCTTCCCAGGCCAAGCTCGCTGATTACCTTGCTGCTCTGCACGAATGTGAGGAGGCTGAAGAGCGGGTGAACGAGGCGACCACCGAGACTCTGCCGGAGCTGAAGGCGGATCACGAGGCCAAGACGGCTTGCATGCTTGCGCTTCGGGCGGAGCATGCTGAGCTCAAGTCCGCGGAGGACAAGGCCGATCAGGTCGAGGACGAGGCCCACGAGCGGCTGGGGACGCTCGAGGACGAATACGAGGCTTACAAGAAGCGCCGCAAGACCGCCTCCTCTTTCTAGCTCGCCCGACTGACTGTGAGCGATTATTATTAAACAAGAGCCGGGCATGAATACGCGACTATTTACGAGCGCGCGGGTGTGCATCTAGAAAAAAATGGACGGACAGGGTGTGTTCTTCGGGTTAGCGCTAGGGATTCCCGCGGGTATTATTTGCTTGGTCATGACGTGCGCAATCTACATACGCGCTAGCAAGATACAGCGCAGCCGTAAAGCTAACAACAGCGAGAAAGGGCAAGGGAAAGAAAGCTACACGCTGCTGCCCCGTGTCATCGCGCTGGACATCATAACGTGCCAGTAATAATTTATTCATCAAGCAGGTCACGACGACGCAAGAAGACAGGCGCGAGAAGTCCTCCCCCTGGAGGCAGGACGGGGCACTCGACATCCAGCGTCTTGTGGGAATCGACGACAAGCGGAAACGGAACGATTGTGGAGAATGACCGTGGCATCATCATGGATCGTGTTTGTTCTCGTTTGCGCGGGTTTAATTTCTTTTATTGACTCGCGGGTCTATTTTGGGATTTTTCGGGATTACAGCAAGTTTTTTTCCGGGATTACAGCACGCTTTTCACGCGAAAAAAAAAAGAATAAAACCCGTGAATTTGCTCGGGTTTGAGAAAATTTCCTGGCAGCAGAATGCACGCGTCAACCCACTTCGATGTCCGCGAGCTCACCTCTGCTGGACTCGCTGAGAAAACCAAGCTCTTCCTGGACAACATTCGCAGCCGCAGGTTCATCTCTCTATCTTTACCCGCGTGTTTTCTCAATCTCACGACATCATACCAACAGCCTGCAGGACGCGATCGCGCTGGCCAACCGATCGGAATCGCAGGCGCTGATGGACGAGTTCCTCGACCGGGTGTTCGGCGGGCTGCAGCAGGCGGGGACCTTCCCGCGCATGTGCAACCGCCAGTTCACGGCGGCGTTTCTCGTCGGCGGGAGCTTCGACCTGCACGCCTCCACGCGGATCCAGGAGAAGGTGCGGGAGAAGGCCCATTTCCTCGTGGAGACGACGGACGTGCTCCTCAACAACCTGATGGACGGACCGGCGGCTATCGATGGTTTCGCGGGGATCAGCCGGCCGCTGTCCTGGCAGTTCCTGTCCAACTACGAGGTGTACCGCGTGACGTTTGCGGAGTTCCAGCGGCTCAAGGACCTGAACCTCTCGGTCATTCTCCTGCTCGACCTGGTCAACACCCAGCTGCCGGAAACCCACGAGGAGATGCTCGACGACGACCAGAGCACCATGAGGCTCATGCACGCGGTCGGGGCGGTCGTCAACGTCACGCTCAACACGCCGGTGGAGGACTTCACGTCCCCGGTGTGCTGCATGCTCATCAACTTCCTCCGCCAGGCGCTCACCGCGCTCGAGGCCGAGGTACTGGACCGTCACCTCGAGGATCCCGAGGGTGCTGCCCGTCTCGATGCGCTCAGCACCGTGATCCGCTCCAAGCTTGTGGCCCTGCAGCGCCTCGTGGTCCAGCGGGCTTGATTTTCTTGGAGCTTCTGTCATTAAAATCTGGCTGATTGTGTATGTGTGTATGTGCTTTCTCGCACTCAACGCGAACCCCACTGGTTTTTATTGCCAAGTGTGTGCAAGCGGTAGTTCTCGCACTCAACGCGAACCCCACTGGTTTTTATTGCCAAAAAACTCGCCTCAAACTTTGAGACCAAGCGCACGCGCGCGTTTAAATTGCCTCGTCTCGTTTTTCTTGTCACGAAGCTCCTCGCGATAAGCCTCCCGCACGGCCAGGTAGTCGAGAATTTCCTGGGGATCAATGAACTCCGAGGGCTTGACGGGCAGGACAGGAGAGGGACGCCCGCTGTCAAGGAGGAGATCAACCTCGATCTTCCCACGGGGCGGGACGACGACGAACGTGAGGAGGTGGTTGGTCTTGCGCTTCTTCTTGTCGACACAGTGGTAGTAGACCTTGTTCAGCTCCATGGCGTCCACGTCCACTTTCTCGAAGGAGGGCATTTTTTCCGTGGCCTCGAAAACACGGGCTTTTATTGAGAATCCTCGGCTATTTCGGGGGAAATCGTTTCGGGCGGGGCCGGCTCCCGGTCGACACACGTCAGGCCCCCACCGGAGGACTCTGAGAGGAAGTAGAGGACGAGCCGGAACGGGGTGGTCGACACCCAGCTGACCACGCCGTCGCACGAGAGCTCCATGGCCTCCCAGGAACCGTCCTCCGGGTCGTTCTCCGCCGTGGCCAGCGCGTAGAAGGTGTGCGGGTCTCCCGGTTCCTGGAGGACGATCGCGTCGGGGAGCACGACGCCCGCGAGGACCGTCTCGGCCGGCAGCGAGAAGATGCGCTTGAAGAGGGTCTTGACCTACGCAACGGGACCCGAAGGTGGTTCAGCTTGCAACGGGAAGAGCTCGTGGTGGGGATGCAGGTCCTGAGGTACCTGCGCGACCCGCTCATCCGGGAAGACGGTCGCGTCGTGCCAGTGGACCAGGGCCTCGTGGAGCAGATCGTGCTCCTCCGGCGGCAGCACGCAGGTCTCGCGCGGGAGCATGCTGAGACGAGAAGCCATTTGTTTGTTTTTTCGTGATCCAGGAGAGCAGCGAGGGGCCCCGCTAGAAAACAAGATATTTTTTTCCCTGGGAGCCGGTATTTAGGCCTGAATTCGCGTGCCCAGGGCACGACGAGACGGGATGGCGCTGATAGACGGACTGATTGTGGGCGGGTCCATCCTGGGATTCTGCTTCACAAGCTGTCTGTGCTGCTACTGCTGCTTCGAGACCAAGCCCGTTCCAGCGCAGAGGAGGACCTACGGGTACACCAGAGGGGTCATCGCGATGGACATGACGGCGACGAGCGAGACAGCGCCCATCATGCAAGAGGAGTGATATTTCTGGTTTGCGCACGATATTTAGCAGTCGATGCTACTGGCCGGATTAGCGAAGAAGAAGAATGGCGACCGACAACAACCTGGCTCTAGCGATAGGACTGTCTGTGGCCGCGTTTTGTTCGTGCCTGATCTGCTGTTACAGCAAGTACCAACAGAACAAAGAAGATCCTGTCCCCTATGGTCTTCCCAGACGATACGCGGCGTGCCCGGTCATCCCCGAAGGCGCCCGTGTCATCGGCGTGGATATGTCGCTCGTGTGAGGATATTTCAATCGAGCAGCAGCACTCCCCACAGGAAGCAGAATGGGAAACGCGAGCTCAATCCCTGCAGGCTTAATGTTCCTGTTCATCGTCGCGAGTTGCATCGGCTGCACGATCGTATCCTGCTTCTGCGCGGGCATGCTCGGGATCAACGGGAACCGCGACGGCGAGAACTACACCCCGTGTCTACTAGAGCAGGCCGATCAGGGGGGTCAACGCAGGAGGATCATCCCCATAGACGTCTGCGTGATAGATCATCCGTATTTAGCCTGATTAGGCGCGAATAAACCCGGGTAATATTATTGCCAAATGATGACTGTTGTGCGTGGTTGCCGTTCCCTTCTCTTACTCCTCCTCCTCCTCGCCTGCTACCCTCGCAATGCAGCTGGTTTGATACGTGTATCTGCCGAGTACCTGGTCTACAACGCGTCGACGATGAACATGACAGAGGCAGGTCTAACAGCGGCTGGCCTGCCAAGCTACGACTCGCTCGTGTTTTCAGAAGATGGGCTCGCGATGACGTTGACGGCGAGCGCCTGCACCGCGGGGTACTACTCGCCCGACGACGCGCAGACGTGCACCGCCTGCCCCGCCGGGACGTACTCCACGACAGTGACGGCCACGAGCGTGCAGACGTGCGTCTCCTGCGAATCCGGTAAATACTCCGGGACGGTCGGCGCGGGGTCCAGCGCTACGTGCATCAACTGCCCGAATGGGACGTACTTTGCGGGGACGGGCGGGACGAACTCTGGAGTATGTCTGGTCTGCCCTGGGAACTCGAGCAGCTACCCTGGGTCCAAGCTGCTGCAGGCCTGTGTCTGCAATGGAGGCTTTTCAGGCGCCAACGGGGGGACCTGCACGGCCTGCAACGTGTCCGAATGGTGTTTATTTGGCCAGGCGAACCCCTGCCCCAGCAACTCACGGTCGCTCGCAATGTCCTCGTCGCTGGGAGACTGCAGATGTCGAGCTGGCCACTATGGGGATACCACGATGGGAGGCGCTGATCTAGTGATTTGTCAGGCAAGCTACACTACGCACGCACACATCTGGTATAACCAGTTTTAATCTCACGAGGGAGAGAGGAGGGCCTGCTGATAGCGGGCCTTAGGCGCGGCGAGCGGGGCCGGTGGTGGAGGCGAGGTCGATGATCTTGCCGATGAAGAACCAGACGATGAGCTGGATGGTCGAGTAGGGCTCGATGCGCCCGTCGGGGTAGGTGAGGGTGTGCATGGGCATGCCAAAGCCATCGGTGAGCTCGATGGTGGTGAGCCTGAGCACGTTGAAGGCCGGGTGCTTCACGACGGTCGCGAACATGTCTGTGACAGCGGTCGTGATCCCCTCGTCCTTCATGTGGTGGGGACCGAAGAGGTTGTCGCATACCTTGGTGAACTCCTCCTGTTCGAGCCATTTCACGATAGTCTCCAAGGTAGCGAGCGGAGACTCGTGCAGGACGGCGGTGCCCATGAACGCGATATGGGAAACCAGCTTGTACATGCCCTTCTTGCTGCTCTCGATCAGGGTAAAGACAGATCCAACCCGCTCCTCAGCCATAAGCTGCACGAGGTTGTGAGGGTCGAACTTGCCACCGGTCAGGAATTTGTGGGCCGGGTCGCTGGTCAGACGGAAGACCTTGTTGGTTACTTCCAGGAACTTCTCGGTGTCCCCCTTGGAAGGGTCGACGGGAGGGCACTTGCTGCCACCGCTAGCAAAAATGCCGAGATCCTCCTCGAGGTCGCTCCAGATGCTACGGGCTGCTGCCAGTGCATACGCGCCCCCGTCCGTAACCAATCCCTTGGCGGCGGCCTTCACCTGCTTCTCCTGCTTGCGGGTCTTCTCGCGATCCTGCTTGATCTGCTCGATGACGCTCTTAGCCAGCCGGCTGTCCTCCTCACGCTCCTTCTTGGCCTGCTCCCGCTGGGCCCGCCTGGTCTCCTCCTGCGCCTTGCGGGTTGCCAAACGCTCCTCCTCGATCTTTCTCAGCTGCTCGGCTTTCTCGTCCTCCTTCTTCTTGGCTGCGAGCTTCTCCTCCTGCGCACGAAGCTGCTTGGCGAGCTTCTTCTGCGCCTTGGCAGCCCGTTCGGTCTCGTACTTGTCCTCGCTGGCCGTCTTCTGCTCGGCCTCGCGAGCCTGCTCCTCCTGCTTCTTGAGAAGAGCCAGACGGTCCTGCTCCTGCTTGAGGTCTTCCTCCTTGACAAGAGCCAGGCGATCCTGCTCCTGCTTGGCAGCGAGTTGGCGGTCCTCTTCCTCCTTGAGAAGAGCCAGGCGATCCTGCTCCTGCTTGGCAGCGAGTTGGCGGTCCTCTTCCTCCTTGAGAAGAGCCAGACGGTCCTGCTCCTGCTTGAGAAGAGCCAGACGGTCCTGTTCATCCTTCTCGATAGCCAAGCGACCCCTTTCACACTGGACGAGCAAATGTTTCTGCTCGATCTTGAGGTCGGCTTCGTCGGAAACAGCATCGAACAGGATACTGTGCAGTTCCGTGAGCACATTGGCACGCTCAGCATGGAGCGAAGTCACGGCGTGAATCGTCTTGTGGATAGAGACGCAAGCGATCAAGCCATCGTCCAACTCCGGTTCAGTAGCCTGCTGCACCACCACGACCGGCACGACAACAAGCGGCTGCGCGAGCAGAGCCTGCTGGAGCTCGAGCTTGAGGGCGGCATTCTCGTCCTCGAGAGCAAAGAGCTTGCCCTCGCGGGCGACGGCATGGGTGGTCAGGGCTGTCTTTTCGGCGGTCAGCTTGGCGATTGTCTCGTTCATGCTCTCGACAAGCTTGTTCCCGTTCACGATCTGCTCGTTCAGGGAGGCGTTTACGCTCTGAAGATGTGCTTTCTCACCCTCAACGCGCACCATCTGTGCCTGTGCCAGCCCGACTTTCTCCAGGGCGGCGGCAACAGTCTGAGTGTCGATTGCGTAGTACGTGTTAGAGCAGCCAGACATTGTCAAAAAAGACAAGAATAGTTACTGTTCTTTCCAGCATAAGCTTAAATACAGCAGGCTGACGCTTGTTTTTCGCAGGTATGCCGCGAGAACTCGTACTGCCCGGGAGGGTTCGCGAACCTCACGCTGGTGTGCCCGAACAACACGTACTCTGTGGCTGGGAGCGATGATCCTTCAGACTGTGCCTGCCCAGCCAACTCGGTGTCCATGCAGAACTCGAAATCGGTCACGCAATGCACCTGTGCCGCTGGATATTACAAGGAATACAGCGCGTTGTACCCGCCAGCGTACTGGTACTGCAGGGTGTGCCAGCCCGGTGAGGTCTGCTTCGAGAATCTGAACAAGACCTGCCCAGATCACTCCTATTCGTACGGGTCTGCGCGATCGTACGCAGACTGCTTTTGCAACGCTGGGTTCAAGAACACGACCAACAACAGGACGGAGCAGGCGTTTTGCGAGGACTGTCCAATGGCGAGCTTCTGCGTGGGCAAAGGCCTGGTGGAGGCCTGCACGGCGCACGCTGTCTCTCCTGTCCAATCGGCTTCGTATACGGCGTGCTCCTGCGATCTGGGGTACAAAGGGGCCAACAACACACCGTGCATAGCCTGTGACTCTCCTCGATTTTGCTACAACGGTCTGGAAGCAACGTGCAGTGAGGGCACGTTCAGTCCCCCGCTATCCTACGACAGGCTTAATTGCTCGTGCATACCAGGAAGATGGGGTCCCTCAGGCGGTCCCTGTATCCTCTGTGGAATGGGGAAATTCAATGTCTACCCTGGATGCAAGGCCTGCTCGAATACCACGGATCTGGACTGCGAATTGTGCTCGCTGGGCACGTACTCCACTGTCTTGGGCAGGAACTCGACCTGCGCTTCCTGTGGAGTGGGCAAGTACTCGTATCCAGCGAACCAAAAAGGCGCCACCTCCTGTGATTTCTGCGTGGATGGCTCGTTTTCCGGGGTTGGGGCCGGCATCTGCACGCCTTGCCCCGCGGGGACGTATGGAACTGGCCAGATCAGCGCCTGCACCAGCTGCCCTGCTGGAAAATTCTCGCTTGGAGGGGCTACCACGTGTTCAACGTGCTCGTCGTGCGTGATTGGCCAGTACGTCATATCCAATTGCAGCTTGAGCCAGGATATCGTGTGTGGGGCTTGTACACAACCAGTGTCAGCTTCACATTCGACAAGATATTACTTTGCTGGGGTGGGTATTAACGGACCAACCTCTTGCTCCTGGTATTGTAATCCTGGTCACTCATTGGCTGGCACAGTGTATGGCAATTTTAATTGCTGGGGATGTTCTGGTACTTATTGGTGTCTGTATGGTATTGCAACATCATGCCCTGCAAACTCAGGAAATGCTGCATGCTGTGGAGTTTATTCACAAACAGCATGCAAGTGCAATGCAGGCTACACAGGAGTGGGAGGCTGGAGCACCACCTGGCAGGACTACCCCGTAGGAACCCAGCTCGAACCTCCAGCCGGCTGGTCAGGCATCAACTGCGACACCTGCTCTGCTGGAAAATACCAGACAGGGACAGGCGCCACAGTATCCAGCAAGTGCCTAAACTGCATTTCTGGCACATACTCGACGGGATCAGCGACCACCAGCTCCAGCTTATGCGCACAGTGTCAAGCAGGCACGTACTCCACGATCCTGGGCGCGCCAAGCCCAGCAAACTGCACGCTCTGCCAGCCGGGCGCGTACTCCACGATAATCGGCGCAAACACGGGAGCCAACTGCACCGCCTGTTTCGCGGGAAAATACGCCACCGGCCAGGGCTTCCCAGCACAGGCCAACTGCACCGACTGCGGGTACGGCACGTACTCGACGATTCTGGGAGCACCTGCAGCCTCCAACTGCAGCGCGTGCAACCCCGGGACGTTTACGAGCACGACAGGGAGCGTGGCCTGCGCGGCCTGCCCGACCGGTTACTACTCGCCCGTCAACGCGTCGACCTGCATGGCGTGTCCGGCGGGAACCTTCAACGGCAGGAACGCCAGCAGCAACTGCAGCCTGTGCGCGGAGGGCTCGTACTCCTACACTGGCAAGAGCGCGTGCTCCCTCTGCGGGGCGGGCAAGTACAAGGACTTCCAGGGCTGCTACAGCTGTCCAGAAGGGGCGGGGGACGACGACTGCCAGCCGTGTTTCCTCGGGTCGGCCTCGAACCTGACCGGCCGGGCCACGCAGTGCGACTGGTGCAGCGCGGGGACCTTCTCATACCCGGCCAACACGTACGGCGCCCAGACGTGCCAGCCGTGCGGGAACGGGACGTATTCAGGCAGCCAGGCGCAGCAGGATTGCATCCCCTGCCGGCTGGGGTACTACGCGATGACGGGAAGCACAGCCTGCACGCCCTGTCCGTTCCACACGTACCTGGAGGAATCTGGCAAAGGGTCGATTCTGGACTGCCAGGCGTGCCCGCGCGGGACGGTTCTGCCGTACGTCGGGATGTACTCGCGGTTTGCGTGCGGAGCCTGCAGCGCGGGGACGTACGAGCTGAACCGGACGTGCGTGGCGTGCGAGAGCGGTCGATTCTCAGGGGCTCGCGTGACGGCCTGCGACACCTGCCCGAACGGGACGTTTTCTTCAGCGGGAGGTGGAGGGGCCAGCGTGTGCACGATCTGCCCGCTGGGGAGGTACGCGTCCGTCGGTTCCAGCGTCTGCCTGGAGTGCCCGGTCCACACGTACCTGGACAGGCTGTACGCGAGCAGCCAAGCAGAGTGCCTGCCGTGTCCCGCCGGCACGATAAACCCGACCACTGGAGCGTCCTCTGCGAGCGCGTGCCAAGCCTGCCAGCCCGGAAAGTACGAAAACGGCAGGGCCTGCGTGGACTGCGAGGCCGGCAAGTACGCTCCCGATCCGCAGGCCACAAACTGCACGACGTGTCCCCCTGGCCTGTTCTCGGAGGGAGGGGCCAGCGAGTGCCTGTACTGTCCCGAGGGCAGCTACAATGTCAAGTCGGGGAGCTACAACTGCACGATGTGCAAGCGGGGCACGTACTCCCCGGGCGGGCCCATCACGGCATGCAGGAAGTGCCCCGTGGGGTATCTCGCGTCGCTGGAGAACGCGTCCTTTTGCGAGGCATGTCCGGCCGGGCTCTACACCCCCTGGAACGCGAGCTGGAACTGCTCGGTTTGCGAGGCCGGCACGTACTCGACGGGAGGAGCAGGGGTGTGCGAGCTCTGCCCCTTTGGAACTTCAAACAACGAGAGCCAGCAGGCGCGGTGCTGGAGCTGTCCCAACGGCACGTTCGCTTACGCAGGCTCCACCATGGTAAAAAGCCCTGCCAAAACATTCAAGCTTTCAGAAAATAATAATCAAACATTCAAACAATCAAACATTCAAACAAACATACTAGAATCAATCAGAGCATGCTATGATCTGCTAGTTCTTCTAGTGGCTTTCTTATTCTCTCTCTACTCTATCTATCTATCTCTCTCTCTCTCACTCTACTCCTATACCTTTACCCCCCTCGACCTACCCGAGAAGTTTCTGAGATGACCCGTGGTTCATGACCCGCGGTTCATGAACCGGCTGGTTCACGGGTCAGGTCTGGTTCACGGGTCATGGTTCACGGGTCAGGTCTGGTTCACGGGTCATGGTTCACGGGTCAGGGTCAGGTCGGTTCAGGGAGGGTCGGGGTCAGGTCTGGTTCTGACCCGCGGTTCATCATGACCCGCTTGACCCGCTTGACCCGCTTGACCCGCTTGACCCG
>Ga0114977_10000311_pt1 | contig 33180 bp, 34 predicted proteins | sample S_130805_MF_Meta_FD_87026 | JGI IMG/M metagenome (GOLD analysis project Ga0114977, IMG submission 87026) | Freshwater microbial communities from Lake Simoncouche, Canada to study carbon cycling - S_130805_MF_MetaG | ecosystem: Environmental > Aquatic > Freshwater > Lake | place: Lake...
AGATAGTAACACTTCAGTAATGAATGCTATTACTATCTTACTTTTGTTAGCAATAGCAAAAGTATTACGATCTTTTAACATTTTTTTGCCGTATAAAATCGGACATTTTAAATGTTAAAAGGTATAATTCCACTTGTGAAATAATTATATATATTATAAATAGAAAAATGAAAAGCCAAAATAATACAATATTATATTTTGCTGTAGGAATAATAGTATTAGGTTTAGTTTATTTATTATTTGTTAATTATACAACTGAAGGTTTTGCTACTGAGAAAAAGAAAGAAAAATTTATAGCACCTATACCAGGAAAAATTGATGCTAATGTTGATGTAAGCAAAGATAATGTTAAAATTTCAACTGATTCAAATGTTATGCCATTTTCTTTTGAATTAAAATGTGATACTGATAAAGATGGTAATATGACTTGTAAAAGAAAAATAGAAAAGCCAACTGTTAAAACTGAAAGTTTTGCTGTGAAAGATGCCGCCAAAAAACAAGATGTCAAAAAATAAAATTTATTTCTAATAGAAAGAATAAGATGAATTGTACAAATAATATATTATTATATATTGCTATTGCTTTAATAGTATTTATACTATTTTATTTGATATATTATAATAAATCAGTTGAAGGTTATAGAAGTATTCCAGGTGTAGGTACATATTTATAATAAAAGTCGTTTTTATTTTATTCTATTATTTTATTTTCTTCTTCAAAATTATTATTCATTTTGACATTAGTGCTAGTATTGCATATTTTAGGTTTAAATAATAATAAATAATCTATTCCTTTCATATCATTATTACTTTCTTCATTTCTTTTTTCTACTGTTGAAGTGCAGTCTTTGATTACTTCATTATACATCTGCAAAGCAATTTCATTTATTTTATTAATCATAATTAATTCATTTTTATTCCAATATGAAGATATGTTTTTCTTATGAGTATAAATCATATTAACAGCAGTTCCGTAAATAATACCGCATCTATATTTCTTCTTATTTTTTTTATAATTACTATTAAATAACCAATAGGCATCAGATATATAAGGTTCATTATATAAAATAGAAATAAAACCCCATAAAAACCAAATATTATCTAAATCATCTGTAATTTTAATTTCGAATTGATATTTCTTTTTGATAATATAATCAAAACAATTGCGTAATTTGTCTGCAAATCCTTGAATAGTTATTGTTTCATCAATTGATATATTATCTACTTTTTTAATGAATATTATGATACTTGTTATTATTTTAATGGCAAGTAAATAACTATCGCTATCTGCTGGTGGTATTATTGCTTCAAAGCGATTAATGCCATTTGATGATAACTTAACTTCATCATTAAATACATCTAATATCTTTTCTCTTAATTTCGCTACTGGTAATATCCCTGCTTTTAATGATGGATTTTTTATATGAATATCACATAAAATACACATTTTTGTTATTAGAACCAAAAAAGAAGTTATATTTATATTATCACTTTCTATTATATTTTTAGTCGACGATAAAATATCATTATATTTAGCAATGTTATAAATATTAATAAAACATCCAATATAACTGCAAACTGCTATTAAAGTATCCTCCAATAATAAAATTTTATTATTTTCATATAAAATCGTGCAAGTTTCTTGAATACTGTTTTCAATATTACCAGATATAATTGAATCATATAATGATTTAAGATAACTCATCTTTATATTTATCAATTAAACTATTATATTTACATATAAGTTTATAACCTTTAATTACAGTTACCTCTGAAACATTACAAATTTCTGCAAATTGTTTTTTAGTATAATCTAAATTTTTTCTTTGACAATAATAATACAAGATTGATGCACAACTTGATGTAGGAGCATTATCACACATTATTTCATTCTCCTCTAAGATTTTCACTAATAATTTACATTTATTAATATCATTTAAATTCATATTAAGAAGACTGCAATATCTTGAAATAAAATCATTAGTACAAGAACTGATTACATTTATTTGAAGTAATGTTTGAAATCTAGAATTGCCCTTATTTAAAATTACAGGGTCAATATCAAACATTTTAGCAATTTCTTTTGAACTTCTTGGGAAATTATTAATTAAACAAGAATTATATAAACAAGATGCTATTAATCCGTCTTTGTTATCACCTCTTGATATTTTTTTTTCAGATGCTCTTTTATATAAAACTTTAGAATCATCTATTATTTTTTGCGGAATCCCATTAATCAATGCGATTGTTGTAATATGGTCAAATACATTCCATAAAGTTCTTTCATTATACGGCATAGAATTCCACAATTGATACATACGTATTCTCCTGATATGAATATTATCTTTATAATTTCCTCCTATCATTGAACCCAATGATGATTTTGGCAATAAAGCATTTGTTGGCAAACCACATCTTGAAGGGTCAGAACCCTTAGTATTATCATTACTATAATATCGCCATTCCGCTGTATTATCTATAACTTTACCTATAATTGCACTACAATTACTGCACATCTGCAATGAATCATCTGCGATTATTTCAGAACAACCACAAGAACAAATTTTAATATCATCTTTATTTACACCAGTTGCTAAACCATCCTTTAAATTATCCATTATATTCCATATATCATCCTCATCACTCATGTATAAAACACATATAAGGATTATTTTTAAGTAAATATTCATTTTTTATTTTATAATATTTACTTATAGTAGGTTATTATGTTGCATTTCAATAATGATAACCTATCTTCATCGGATTCATCAGATTCATCAGATTGTTCATCGGATTCATCAGATTCGTCAGATTCTTGCAATAGAAATAGACGTCATAGACGCCATCGCAGATATCGCGATAAAAAAATAGTTCTTACTATTAGGGCTACTTAAAAATAAAATGCATTTCATTTTATATTTTTTGGCTTTTCAAAATGATATTAAATTATATCATTGGACTACTTTGTGTTATTCAAGACACAAAGCATCTGATAAATTATTTGAAAGTTTATCTGATAATATAGATAAATTCGTGGAGGTTTATATAGGTATTTATGGAAGACCTAAATTCAACAAAAAAGAATTAAATATTGTTCATCATACTCATACTGATACTGATATCGTTAAATGTTTAGACAAATTCATTGATTATTTGCAAACAACTATATTTGATTTTATTTCTAAAAATAATACTGATTTATTAAATATAAGAGATTCGATGGTAGCAGATATCAATCAAACTAAATATCTATTTACATTACACTAATTTTTTATATAAATATAAATTATATTATTACGTTTACTATAATGAATAAAATCGAGTTATGTAATAAAATAAAAGCAAATATAATAAATTTAAATTCAAATGAAATAGAAGAAATTTTTAAAATTATCTATAAAAATAATAGTACATATACAAAAAACAATAATGGAATTTTTATAAATTTAAATTGGCTAGATGATACTACATTAATGAATATTAATAATTATATTCATTTTTGTATTAAATCGCACGACGAAATAAACAAATATGAAAATATTTGTAGTATATTAAATGATAGCATAAACAGTAAAGAAAAAAGCGAAGAAATAATTGATAATATTAATTTAATCGATAAAAGTACAAATAGTAATATTATAAGCAAACAAAAAATATCATCTAGTATGAAATTCTATTTATTAAAAAAAAAATTTTTAAAGCAGCATAATGCAAATAATTATTTAATTGAAAATATTTTATCACACGAATCTTATATAGATTGTATATAAAAAAATGAGATATTTATTTAATTATCAAGATTGTTAATGATATAATGGATATTAAATTATTAGAAAATATACCAGACACTGATAGTATTAAATGGATTTATGAAGAAAAGAAAGATTTATATGATAAATTTACTCAATTTACTATGCAAAAACCTGAAAAACTAGAAAAAATTATAGAAAAACCCCTTCAGAAATCGAAAGATAAAGATAAAAAAACACCTATAGAATTAATTATTGAATATACAAATACTGATATTATCCTTAAAAGAGAAATTAAAGATAAATTAATTGAAACATTAGGACAATCAAATTATAGTAAATTATTTGGGTTAAAAAAAACATCTGAAATGATGACATCAATAACGAAAGATACATGGAATCAATCTATTGTATTATTTATTTCTTTCTTACTTGAAAGAAATATTATCTATAAATCAAAATCATATTTATATAATAAAGAAAAAAATAAAGGTGATATTATTATAAATCAATAGTTGGTTTATATTCAGGTTGTAAGAACATACGACCTATTTTTAATAGTTCAACTGCTATTTTATTACAATAAGTTATTTTAGTATTATTTTGTTCGTCAATTAAACCTAATTTATTGAAGAGGTCTGAATGGACATTTTTCTTTAATGAGGTACAAGCCATTCCTGTTTTTTTACCAACACTTACACCTGGTGATAATATTTTAAATGTATTATTTTTTTTGGCTTTATCTGTTTGGATTAATCCCCAAGATATTGTTTCATTATTCATATTAGGTATTTCAATTAATGTTCTTGATGATATTAATTCTGCTACTTGACGTTCATTCATATCGCGATATTTACCATCGATATAAATAATAGGTTCAAATTTTTCAGAGAAGATATTGCAATATCCTATATATTTACTTGTTTTTGATGATACAGATGATAGTTCTTTATTACCTATTAATACACCTTCTTTATATAAACAATTGGCAATAAATTGGTCTATTTCTATTAAACTACTTGATTCAATTATTTTTTTAACTATGAAAATGAAGGTATCATAATCCATATTCAATGAGGTATATAAAGAAATTATAGCATTATAAATATTATTATGTTCTTTATATTTCATCATTTTCTTTAAAATTATATCAGGTATTGTTGATATATCTTCCTTCTTAGCATCTTCCATTTTTTTACTTGATATTATTTTAATATTAATTGGTTGGAATTTTTCAATTCGTATAATATGAATTCCATTTTCATGAGGTATTAACATATAATCATCTATAATTGTGTTTGGATATATTGATTTGCCAATGGCATTCATAATAAGTTCATGATTTATATTTATAAAATGATTATTAATTGTTTCATAACTTAAGAAATTATTTGAATTATGTATTTCATTCAAAATTATATTTCTTAATTTATTTATTAGATTATTAATGAAATTAGTATAATTCTCTTCCTTAAATATGATATCATTTTTATCCATTTTTTTAATTAAGCATTTAGGTTCTTCTTCTTCATCATCTCCAATATTATATTTAATAGTTTTATTTTGAGATGTAGTTATTTCAATCTCGCCTAATCTCTCAAATAACTTCTTTGAAAAATAATTAATATTATACATTAATGAACAATCAATCGCATTGTCTCTTATAATTTTATTCAATTCTACAGTTTGACTTAATTTTCTTGTAGCAATTCTATAAGCATTTATATCAGGTGTTTCTTGTTCATACCCATTGATAGCACAATGCATATAAACAGATACATTTTTATTTTTAATATCTAACTGCTGATGGCTGCAATTACGAATACCTCTTCCAATAATTTGGTCAATTCTATTAAAATGATACCAGGGCTCTAATATATGAATTTCTCGTATATTACTAAAACTTAAACCTTCACCTGCAACTGGTGTCATTAATATTATTTTAATTAATGAACCATCAATATTCATAGGACTATTAATTATTTTAAGTAAATTATCAATAGTTGTATTTCCCATAACTTCTTTATTTTCACTTGAAAGAATGCAATAATTTGGTATTTTTATATTATTATATTTGGGTCTATCTTTATCTAATAATGATTTTTCAAAGAAATTATTTGTACCATATCTATTAAATCCTAGATGTTCTAGAACAATAGCCATTGGTAAAATACCAGACCAAATAAAATTTGAATATATTACAACAGTTCCTTTGCTATTTCTTATTATATCTGCTATTTTTTTTAATTTACACGAATATTTTTCAAGATGATTTTCAGGCGATAATGACAAATTATATTCAGAATTATATTTAATCATTATAGGTTCATTATCATTCACTCTATTAAAAAAATTATAAAATCCTCTCTCGCCAAGTTCATTATCATATAAAATATTCATGGGTTGAAGAGCATTTAAAGTATTAACATCTTTTTCAATTGAATAATTCAGTTGTTTTTCAGATAATTGGGATGGTATAATACCATCTTTTATTAATGAAAACCAATTATTATATTTTAAATCAATTTGTTTTCCAGATACATCATATTTACACATCTTATTTATAATAGGAATTCCACTCAATTTTGGTGATAATTTTAGAGCAAATGAAAATGGGTTTTTACCTTTTAAAAATGAAATATAATTATTTGCTAATTTTTTAAAAACATCAATTGCTTTAGGATTTAATTTATCATTAATATAAATATGTTCTGGGATTTTTATATCTCGTTTATCATTTAATACTAATAATGATAATAAATCAAATATATCTTCTGGTTCGTTATACATGGGTGTTGCAGATAATAATATTATTCGATTATTATTTCCTGATGCTATTACATTCTTTAAATTAACATAAATTCTTTTATCAGTTATTTCATTGGAATCATTATCAGATTTTGTTGGATTTCTTATATTATGTGCTTCGTCTATTATTATAATTTTATCATTTATTGTAAGCCCTTTTGATATGTACTCATTTTCTATGAAACTTGCAAAAGCGTCATATGTAAATAATTTATATCTTGAATTAATTAATTTTTTAATTCTTTGATGTACTTTTTCGTGTGATGTACTTTGTGTTATATGTGCTAAATTAACATAAGTTTCTCCAGTACATTGTGATTTTATTTTTGAAAAATCTTGTAATTTTAATGTATTAAATATTTGTTCTTTGAAACTATTTTTAAGTGCTTTTGGCATTACTACCCATATTTTAGGCTCATCATAAATACTATGAGATAATAAGAAACTCTCTGCGATTGTTATAGCAGAACAAGTTTTTCCAACACCTACAGAATGATATATTAATAAACTTTTATAAGGTGTTCTTGTTGATATGTACTGTCCCATTAAATATTGATAATAAGCCTTCTCGAAAATACCACAAAATTTTTGCGAAATTTTAATAAAATCTTCAATTGAATTGATATCATCGAATTTAGGTATTTCAAACATATTAAATTCATTATTATTTAATAACTTTTCTCTAAAATTAATATCATCTAAATCAGGATAATACAAGTCATCTATTGATATTTTAGGTGGTTCTATTCTAGGAGGTGGTTTAGGTGGTTCTATTTTAGGTTGCGGTTTTGGTGGTTCTATTCTAGGAGGTGGTTTAAGTTCTGTTTTTAATAATTCAGTGCAAGTTTTTTTTAATTCCTGAAATAGAGGGCTCGTTTCCTTAATAGTATAATTGCTAATAGGATTTTTATAATTATTTAATTTCCATTTATTGCAATCTTCTAATGTTAAAGATCTTTTTTTAAATAAACTTTTGGTTGGAATTTCTTTTTTATCAGATATTTCTGATACAGATTTACATTTTTTTTCAAGTTTATTGTATATTGCACTATTGGTTAAAATTTTTCTATTTGTAATAGGATTTATATTTTTATTTGCATTCCAAGATTTGCAGTCTTCATCCGTTAAATCTCTTTTAGGCATATATGTAGTACTATCTAATATTTGCTAAAAAAATAATTATTTATTTTTTTTCTATTTGTTTTATATTAATATCTACAAATTTGAATAACTCAATACGTTCGATATTATATTTCTTTATATGGGCTAATACTTCAATATTATTAAACCATTTTAATGCCCTTACTTCTCTTATTTGGTCTATACAATTATGGTCGATACTAGGATTTATATTATTATTTTTTAATTTTGCTATATAATATGAATGTTTATATAGTACATTATTGGTTCCAAAAAATATTTCTTCATATGGTTCGATGTCATCGTAAATGATTAAATCATCCTTTTTAAGTTTTGTTTCTTCGTAAAATTCTCTTATAGCACAATCAATGTCATTTTCTTTTATTTTTCTTCGTCCTTTCGGAAATCCGTATTCTTGTTCATTAAAAATACTTGCTATTGTTTTGGTATAATTTTTGAAAAAATTAGAATTCGCTAATGTTTCGAATTTACTTTTTGATTCTAGATATTCTTTTGTATTTTTGATGGGATTAATAGGATTTTGACACCATAAATAATTCCAAATATCATCAAATGAATTATTTACAAGCATATTACGTTCATTTAAAGTCATATTTGAAATTAAGAATTTTATATATTCCATATCACTAACCTGATATTTTCCTCTTATAAATTCCATGAAACATAAACTATCTTTTCTTTGCAACATCAAGTATTTAATTTCATTATTTTCTATTTTATAACAAATAATTCCATAACTCATTATTGGATGTGGGCAGTTTTTATAAACGTGTCCGAATAAACCACAATTTCTACACGACAATGGTTTATATTTTTTTTCATCTTCTTTCTTTTTTTTCATATAATTTTAATAACATTAATTGTATATATATAAAATATTCTTAAATCTATAATTTAGATTAAAGAATAGTTATCGAAAGATTCTGCTGGTGTTGGTTCGCCAGTAATTGGATTAGGTTTTCTGCCATTACGATTGGCGAAATCATCTCTTAATAATTCACTTGGTTCATTTTTATTATCATCATTTTTATAATATTTATGGTGAGTATCTTGAGAATCAACATGATACTCATCATATTCATTGGGATGTTCATGATCTAATCTTCTGGGTTCATCTTTTTTACCTCTGATATCATTTGTAAAACGGGAAATTATTTTTTTACCTACTCCTGTAGATATTGCTGAAAGACCCATTGAACCATCGCCAGCTCCTGCAAAATTTTCTTTAGGTGGTTGCTGGACTGGTTGTTGGACTGGTTGCTCATGTGCTATTACATTTTTAGCAAAATCATTAGCATCTTGTTGTGATACTGCTTTTGAAGTATTGTTTACTTTAGTCATAGCATTATTATAAGATATCATAGAAATAAATATGGCAATTATTACAATAACACTATAAATACCAAAGAATGCAGCAATTAACCATCCAAAGTACCAGCACCACCAATTAACTTTTCTGGAACCTCCAGTAATTATGCAAGTTAATTCAAATAATGTTAATAAGATTGAAGGGATACTTAATAATATAATTAAAAATATAATCCAAAATCTTTCTCCAACTGATACATCTGTGCTACTAAATAATATAGATATACTTAAAGCAATAATTACAGCAAAAATAGCATATGCAGTAAATTTAGATTGGGGAGTTCCAAAAAAAATATCTAAAACATTAGTCATTATTGTATATTCTATTGTTATGAGAGAATAAAAAAATGATTATATATAAATATTATTGACAGATATTATAATTACAATGGGAATACCTTATTATTTTTATAATCTTACGCAAAAATACAGAGATATTATTATTAAGAAATTAGTGAAAGACCCTTATATTTATGCGTTTGATTTTAATGGGATTATTCATCCTGTTGCACATAAAATAATTAAAAATAATGGAGATGAAAATAAGATTATTGAAGAGTTATGGAAGAAGATTCAAGAAATTAAAGCAGAAAAAATTTATGTATGCGTAGATGGTGTTGCGCCATTTGCGAAAATTATTCAACAGCGAAAAAGAAGATACTTAACTGTTTATAAAAATAAGATTGATAATATTAACTCGTCTTGGGATACAAATGCTATTTCACCTGGAACAAATTTTATGATTAAACTCAATAATTTTATTAGAAATAAGGTTATCGAAAAAACTAATATTATTTATAGTGGTAGCGATGAGAATGGCGAAGGAGAACATAAAATTTTTCAGAAATTAGAAACGGAGAAATTAATTGATAATGATAAATTAATTGTTATTAATGGTCTAGATGCAGATTTGATTATATTATCGTTATTATCTAAGATTAATAATATTTATTTAATGCGTGAAACCGAGAATATTAGTTATTTATGTGTTGATAATTTAAAGAAAGCAATTATTAACGAACTTAAGATTAAATGGAATATTCCAGATGATTGTAATACCGATGATTTAATTGAAAGTTATTGTGTTATGTGTAGTATTTTAGGTAATGATTTCATTCCGCATCAATTAACATTAAATTTGAAAGACAATGGTCTTGATAAATTAGTAGAAATAACAGGAAATGCTATTAAAACCTTTGGGTTGCTAGTGAATAATAATAAAATTAATCACGATTGTCTTACTGAAATATTTGAGAAAATTGCTTTAACAGAAGATAAAGATATTGTTAAAGAGGTTCAAAAATATTTGGCAAAGAAAGCATTTAGTTCTGTGAAAAGCGAAGAATATGCAATCAAACACAAAGATAATCTTGCTTTATTGATTAATAGCAGCGAAATAACTAAGTGGAGACATTTATATTACAAACATATATTTAATATCAATATATCATTTAATCGTAATATTATTAACGATGCTTGTTATAATTATATCAAAGGTATTTATTGGACTTATAATTATTATAAAAGATTTAATATAGACCACGAATGGTATTATCAATTTAATTATCCACCTGCATCGAAAGATATTGCGAATTATATTAAAGTTAATACGGATTATGAAATAAAACAGAATGGTACTTTTATTAATAATGATGTTCAATTATTGCTAATATTACCAAAATATAGCATCGAATTAATAAGTGATAAAAATAAAAAATATATGACGGATATTAGTGCCGGTTTATTGCATATGTACCCTGAATCTTTTAAAATTCAAACATTTCTTAAAACTCATTTATGGGAATGCTGTCCAATATTACCTACAATTAATCTACACAAAATAATTGATAAAAATAAATAAATATTATTTATATTTACGTTAATAAATATAAATTAGATGAAAAGGAAATGGGCTGTGCGTATTTTCTACAAAATACGAGAAATATGAGAAAAGAGGGGGTGTATAAATAGAAACTTTTTGCTACAAGAATATCTATTTAAAATATCTTTAACCAATGATATAAGTAAGGGATAAAAGAAATATAATTCCTATTATATAATATATTAAGATTTTATTCTTATATATAAAAATATATAAGAATTCTTATATATAAATTAGCACACAATGAGAGCCCCCATTATAAAATTATATGATTCATTGAAATCTAATATGTTTAATGAAAAATATTTGGAAGAATCATGGAATTTTAATAATCACAAGTCAATCGCTGTGATTTTTGCAAATAGAAAGAATGGTAATAAAAATTCGAGCATTTTGTCATTAATATGGATGAAAAACAATCATAATTTACTATATAGATTAAATCTTATGAATTATATTAATAACTATGGTTGCTGGAAAGATATATTTAAAATAATTGAAAAGACAATTGATAATAACTATGAGTATAATTTTGTCGCTTATCAATTGATAAAAGACAAGAAAAACTATGAAAATAATCAGGATATTTCTTATTGCATAAAATGGGCTTTCAGTCAAAATAATAAAAAGGCTATTCTTTTAGCGAAGTTATTATTTAATAATAGTAATGGTCATTTAATGGAATTATATAGAAAAGAATATTTAAAACCTCTAAGAAATAAATTAAACCTTATTGAAACTAAAATGTGTAATAATGATTGGAAGAGTATTGATTATAGTACAATTTCTAGAAAAAAACTATTTAAATTGAAATCGGTTTTTATTCGCCACGATAAAGAAAGATACTTAAATTATATTATGAATATTGCTAATAATAATATTCATAAGAGTGAATTTGAATATTTAGCAAATTATTATTTTCATAATAATCATATTAATGAAGAGGTTGAAAGTAGATGGGTTAAGTACATTAATGAAATTAAATATGAGAATACATTGAGCAATATGATTGCAGTTATTGATACATCTTCCTTAAATCCTATTATTATTGGCATTGGATTATTGATTGCGAATTGTAATGATAAGAAAATAATAATCTTTTCCAAAAATCCGCATATATCTAACTTAAAAAAAGAAGAATCAAATAAATTATACGAACAGATTAATTATATAAAATCATTAGACAATGATATTATTATTAATTATGAGAAATTATATGGACTTATAATGAATGATAATAATCAATCTAAGATTACTTTAATTTCAGATAAAGATATTAAGAAATCATCAAATTCAACCGATTTTTTCATAAATAAAAGAGACTTTGAATTAAATAATTCTAAAATACCTAAAGTAATTTATTGGAATATTACAAATAACAATGAACCATTTAATGATTACTATAATGATATAACATTATTGAATGGTTTTTGCAATTATAGTTTAAAATCATTTATTAAATATAATGATATATCTATTGAAAAAATAATTGATGAGAAATTAAAAGTTTATTATAAAGATATTATATTTTAGGTATTATTTTTTTGTAAAAGTAATCAACTATATTATCCCATCGATAATTTGTTAATATATGTTGTCTGCCTTTTGTTCCGTGTTTTTCCATTAATTCGGGGGAACTGAAGTATTTCCAGAATGCCTCTGCATATTCGTGAGGGTCTCCTAATTCTGCAACACCACCAATGGTATTGCTTTTATTATCTAAATACATTCGTATTTTAGGTTCAATTATTAATGCTATTTGTTCATTGAAAAACTCTCGCATTCCACCTACAAATGAAGATATTTGTGGTTTTCCTAATGCTAATCCTTCAAAACCACATAAACCGAAGCCTTCGCCATCTGCTGAATTTAATCCAACATCACAAGCATTATATAAGATATTAATATCTCTATCTGATAATTGCTGAGGTGATTCAATTGAATGAATCGTTTTTTTAGCATATTCCCACGGGACATCTCTGAATTTAATTTCATTTTCAAAAACATCCATTAAATCCCAATAACCATCCATAGTAGTTCCAATAACTAATTTAATAGGTCTTTTTGTATATTTATTAATTTTACAGTCTTCTTTTGTTAGAGTATTAAGTACATTTAATTTATAATGTCTTTCTACAAATTCAGCCCAAGCAACTAATGTTATATCCCATCTCTTACGTGGTTGATTTCTATTTAAATTTAAAACCATAAATGTTTCTTCATCAAAATTATAGAAGATACGTGCTATATTTTGTGGTATTGGATAATATAATTTATGGTCAAATCCATGAGGAAATACAAACATTGGTTTTTGAGGGTCTATTCCTAGTTTAATTGCAACATCTTTCCAATAAGGTGTGAAAGCAATAATTCCGTCGAAATATATATTTAGTAGTTTTATATAATCTTTTTTCTGATATGGGTACACTTGGTCCATATATGAATATAATTTAAATTTATGTCTAAAATGATGACATTCATTTATTATTGTTTGTGTTAAAGCAGAAGTTACTATGGGGTCATTAAATATTATTATAATATCTTGTGGGTTTTTCTTTAAGAAATCACCAACTTCTTTCTCACCGAATCCATTTCTTTTAGGTTCTTCTGTAGCATAAGCATCATGTAATTTTACAGATGAAGGTATTTCATTTCTTATCATTGTTTGTCCTATCGATTGTGTAAAATTTTGAAATCCATAAATAGTTAATTGAATATCTTCTTTTTGACCTAAATATTTTGATATATAGTACATAACGCGACTATAACCATTTGTTTGTCCTACTGGATAAGTTCCGCATATCATTATTCTTTTTTTATTATCAGGCGAATCTTTCCACCAGTTATTTTGATTTTCTATAGTTTCTTGACCAACTATAATACTATTTTTAATTAAATTTTCCATATAAATTATTATTCAAGGAAAATCTTTATATCTTCTTAACTTAAGAAATGAAGCATATAAAACCATTCGTTATTATATGGAGATTTTTGTGGTTCAACTAATTCAATTAAATCTGGATTTTTAATATAAACATTAGCCATTATGGATTGGTCTTTACCTGCAAAATAATCATTTTTAACAAACAATTCAAGCATATTATAATATTCTTCTATCCATTTATTTAATGCAGTCTTATGTCCAAAAATTACACCACCGCCAATGCAATTAATATATTTGAATTTTTCAGTTGGATAATTATTATCTTTTTCTATTTTGTTTTGCAGATTTAACAAATAAACTTTATCGGGATTTAATGATTTAATTGTTTTATTATTGGGAAATTTTGATATAAGTGGTTTGTAATAATCTTCCCTTATCATTCCAATGTCAGTCCAAATAAAATAATCAGTGTTAAATGTATTTTTGTCAATTGCCAATTTAAGGAAATATGATTTTTCGTTCCAAATCATATACAATTCTGTACTATGATAATTTCTTTCGTGGTCTCTTTGTACATCTTTATTCCAATAATCTATATATTTATATGTATGAAATTTATTTATATTATCTATAATTATTATATCTGTCATATGTTCTTTGCCTATGCATAATTTTTGTATAATTGGTAGAGTTATATTATCTGTAAATATAATAATTGGATTATTTATGTTTGGTAAATAATTAGTCATCCAGTAATAATATGTGCCTGTATTAAATTTTTTTTTTGAAAAATTAAAAAAGGCAGTTACGATTGTTGATGTACTCATTTTATTAATCATAGTTCTTAAATTCTTAAATATATATAAGAATTATGATTATAATAGTAATTATAAAAACAAGAATAATATATAATTATGTATCGATTTCAAGAGAAACTTAGAGAACTTCGCAAAAATCCTGAAACTTCACGTGCTGGTTTTAAATGGGAAAACGATGAAGATTGTTCTCTAGTTGATAAAATTAATGAAGGTGTTTCAATTGATGATATCGCTAAAGAATTTCTTCGCACTACTGGAGGAATTAAAACACGCATTACTAGTAAGGCAATTGAAGCAATTGATGAAGAGAATCTTTCAATCGAAGATGCTGCTTCAAAATTTAAAATTGAAGTTGCTGATATTGAAAATTATCAAAAAAAGAAAGTTGAACGCGAACAACGTAAGCAAGTAAATTCTAACAGAAATCGTTCTGAACGTCAAGACAGACCAATTCGTTCTAACAATACTGTAATTACTCTATCAACAATTCACGCACTTCTTCAACAAATTTCAAATAAATTAGGTTGAATCCATCCATAATATTTTATTTTTATTATATAAATATGAAAAATGTTTGTAATTTTAAAGTAATAAATAAGAATTTACATCATATTTGTAAATTAATTTTAGAAGATATTGAACCTGGTTCAATATTAAGTACAATAATTGATTCGCAAATTTTAGAATGGAAAGATAACGAACGAATACAATATATTACAATTCAAGATGATATTATTCCTACGTTTATAAACAAAGATAAGAAATTAAAAATGAAAGTAAAGGTTATTAAAAATCTTATTAATGATGATGAAATTCATCTTACAAATAAGATTAAACCTAAAAAGAAATTATTATCTAAAATTTTTACAATTGTCGTGGAATTTAAACTCAAAAAAATAAATGAAGAATGTACCATAGTTAATTATAATATAAGCGCATCTGTTTTTTTAAATAATACATTATCATTGTCGTTTGAAGATATGATAATCGAGTATTATACTACATTAATTGATAAAACTGTTAATTTATTGAGTGAATAAATCACATATCATTTCTTTATAATTTTTATGATGATATAAATCTATAAATTTATTTTTATTTTTTTGATACTTATATACGATAACGTTATGTACATATTCATTTTTATTTGGTGGAAATTTTAAGCACCAATCAATTAAAATATTACTATCTATTACTTTTGTATATGAATAATTATAGTTATGCGACATATACATAATAGACCTTGAAATAATACCCTTACTCTGGTTATTGGGAATGAATAATTTCTTTTTAGTATTCACATAATTATATTCATCTAATTTTCTCCATTTATCATCAAATATTACTTCATTCTCATCCATAAATTTAAAATTAGACCGTAAGGTATTAATGCGTTGATTGCATCTGAATATATTATGCATATCATTCTCATACTTCTTATCTTTAATTAATGATTTTGGAAAAATATGTTCTAACGTATTTGTATTTCTGGAACTATATACATATGGTGTAAGATTTATTTTTATCATGTTTCTGCAACACGTTGGAAATAATAGGTTATTTATCATTATTATCGTAAAAATAATTAGCATATATTCAATTCTAATAAATAGAATATCATTTTTTACACCTTTTAACATTTAAAACGCCGAAAAGGTATAAAAATTTGGGTAGTACCAAGCGTGGACTTGGTATGAATTCATTTTTAAGTTTTGTTTTTTAGTAATTGATTATATCACCGTTAGGTTTCTTGTTCTGATAACAAAGTAATCAATTATAACCTAAATAATAGAACTTTCATTCCAAACACACCATTATTTAGATTAACGATAGATCATATGCATGGTAGAGTTGCATCACTATCATCTTATAATATTGTCTAATTCTTATATCATTTTAGACTTAGATAATCGGACATTTTAAATCTTCAACGGTGTAAATCATTTATATTTGTATTCCCATTATTATATACTTTATGATATATCAAATAAAATTATATATTATTATATATAAAATGATTTTTATTGATTATTTATTTATTACTATTTTATTTTCTTTAATTAGCATATATTTATATATATTACTAAATAATAAAAGAAATAAAAATATAACACCATTATTAAATCATAAAAATAGTGTATTATTTGAAATATTTGAAATATGCATTTTGCTTATAATATCCTTTTATTTATATAAGCAAAAACAATTTGTTTTATTATTAGTTTTTATAATAGAATTATTGGAACATTTAAATCAGATAACATTTTGTTATAGACAACACTTAAACAGTTTGCAATTTATTACAATACTTTTAGATTTAATTTTTATAATTTATGCATATTATAAGAAATGTTATTGGGTCATACCATTTTTCATAATTGGTATTTTAATTCACGTCATATCTATTTATTACAACAAATCATTTTCTGATATTGTTTGTATCATAACAATAAATAAAAAATGAATATTAATATAATTGATATTCATATATCATTATGGTTATTCAAATACCCATAAATGCAAAAAAACCTTTAGTTTTAATTGATACAAGTTATTATATTTTTAATAGATACTTTGCTACTACTAAATGGTTTAGTTTTCAGAAAAAAGAATTTAACGAAGAAGAATTTAACGATGCCTTTTTAAAGCACGTTGATGCAGATTTTAAAAAGATTCAAAAAAAACTTAAAACAGATATTAATAATATTATTTTATGTCTTGATTGCCCTAGATCAGAAATTTGGAGAAATGAGTTATATTCATCTTACAAAGCAACAAGAACAACGAAAGATAATTTTGATTCAAATATTTTTAATATCTTCAATGATTATATCAAAGAGGTAAAAATAATTCAAATTAGTTTTAATAAACTCGAAGCAGATGATATTGTTCATTTACTTCATTCACAAATAACAAAAATAAATAGCAAACAACCGATTGTTATTATTACAAATGATAATGATTATCTACAATTATCTAATAATCATACTAAGATTATTAATATGCAATTTAAAGATATAACCTTAAGAGGTACATTAAATCCACAAATAGATTTACTTGTTAAGATTATCTATGGAGACAAAGGTGATAATATTAATAAAATTTCAGTTGGTTTAACTAAAGACAAAGCAATAAAGATAGCATTAATGAATGAAGAAGAAAGAAATAAATATTTAATTGAAAATGATATTATGGATAATTTTCAATTAAATAAAAAATTAATTTCATTTGAAAGTATTCCTAAAGATTTGATTGAAAAATTTTATCATAATTATAATATATACATTTTATAAAATATGGGAGACGAATGGGTTTATACTATGTTATTTATATTAAAAACCTGTATTTTCATTCAATTCGTTGATGTCTGTGTAAAAATATTTTGTTTTTGCGGTGTGATACTTGGTTTTTATTATAGAGATTATTTACCTTTCACATCATTTTGGAATTTTATTTATTACGCAATAGTTTTCATATCATTTAATCTTATTTGGATTATTGTGTCATTTTTATTATTAGTATTTTCAGCATGGTTAATTGTATTATTTATAGTCCCTGAAATTATTATAATATTTATATTTATAATACCAGTTCCAATACCTTTGAGAAGATTAATATTAATATTTGTGCCACCTTTTCTTGCTTTAACTATTACTGGCGTTTTACCTTTTATGCTATTTTTCTTTTGGGCACCTATAGTTGGAACAATGGCTTTATATGGAATAGTAGCATATGTTATATATGAATATATTAAATTAATTTATGATGTTTTACATCAGATATTCCCATATGATCCAAATAATAATTTTATTGAATTGTTTGAGAATCCAATAGTTAATGAAGGTGTAAATACAGGAAATGATTTATCAAATAAAGTTTTAACATCTATTAATTCTAAAAATAGTAGTATATATGTATATGACCCATCGTCTGTTGATGATAATATGAATAATTATTATAGTAATGTTTTTAAATTAATTAAAGTACAAACTAATAATTGCATATTAGGTAATACGATTGATGCGGAGCAAAGTAATTCGATAAATAATACTATAGGTTTAAATAAATGCAAAGTGAATGAAATATTTAATATTTTTAATTTAAATTATAGTATGAATCAAAATCTAATTAAATCACAAATTAAACCATAAATTAAAAACTTTTATAATAATAATGAACTTTATTGATATTATAATATTTATAGTTATTTTTATTGTATTATATGTTTTATTATTAAATTTCTTTTACGCTATTTTTGTATTATTATATATATTTGATATGAATTTAAAAATAGTTCCTGAATATATTGGCGACCCTGTAGGGCGATTATTATTCTTTTTAATGTATTTTTTATTACCTTTCTTTTGGATATGTTTTTTATTTTTAGTTATAATGTATATCATTTATTGGATAATCGTCCATATTATTCCAGAGTTTTTTTTAATGATACCCATACGTGCTATGTTATTGGCTCTGCCGCCTTTTCCAGCATTAATGAGGTCTGGAATATTTGATTTATTTGATTTTCTTTTAAGTAAAATTGGTAGCCAAGAAAGTATTGATTCATTGGCGGCATCGATAACTTATAATCTTACCTTATTTGCAATTCGTGGTACATCTTTCATACTTAAAGGAATTTTTCCAGGATATGACGATCAATATTTTGTTGATTTAATTAATGAGAAAAAGGATTCTAAGGAAATTTTATATTCTTTAAAAGAATTAGCGAATAGTGATAGTAATACTACTAATACTACTAATACTACTAATACTACCAGTACCACTAATATTAATTATAGTGATAGTGATGATAGTAATGCTAATAGTAATAGAAGAAATGATACAAGTGATAATTATAAAATAGAAAAAACACAAAAGGACATTTTAATGAATAAATATGAGGAACAGTGTAAATTAGCAAATGGCAATTCTGGAGGTATGAATTCTTATTGTAAACTACAAAATCATATTCTAGATATGTTAATTAGTAAAATCGACAATAAAGAAATATTATAGTATAGTAGTAATAAATTTATGACAAATTTTGATTTTATAAATGATATTTATACAATATTAACGAAAGATATTACTATGAGTGAAATATTATTAAATATGACTTTCATAATAATAATATTTATAATATCTTATATATTTTACTGGGATATTTTGAATAAACAAGTTATTAATAATTCAAAATGTAAAAATAATTTAAAAATAATGAATAGTGATAGAAATTTTTATTATGTTAATGCTAAGGATGATAATAATACATATTTATATAATATTAAATATGATATGCTATCTAAAAAACCTTCTGTTGATTGCAAATGTCCTGTAGGAGATATTCAAAATAATTTTGAAAATATTAAGATTTTTGATAAAACAAAACCTGATGGGACAAAAAATGTTATTAAGTCAAAGTATTGCTACTGTGATAAAAAATATGATTTTGATACATTAAATAATGATAATATATATTATACTGGTAATCAATTTTTAGTTGATTATATGGAAACAAATAATGTACTTTCATTGGATAAAACATACTTCAATGATACTGATAGAAATATAAATACACCTAAATTTCCTAGTCAGTTATCATAGAAATGATTTTTCTAAAATATTTTTAAATTCGCTTATTTCAACGTCATCTTTAATTTTTTTCGGATATATTATAGTGAATTCCATAATAATATTTCCCTTTTTGTCTGTATTGTAAATCGGCAAACCCTTATTTTTAATAATATAATTTTTAGTAGGATTAATAATACCATATTGATTAATATTAAGTTTTATAACTTCATCAAAATAGGGGATTTCAATATCCTTTCCAACTATTGATTCTATAAAAGTTATTTCATTCTTATATATGATATCATTTCCTTTTCTGGTAAAAATTTTATGTTCTTGAATGTTTAATTGAATTATTAAATTACCAGGTGTTTGGTCTGGATATTTGGGTTGCTCACCAAGATTATTAAAAATAGTTTTCATACCATTATCAAACCCCTTCGGAATACTTAAATTAGCGTTATGTTCCACATCATATGTTCCTTTACCTTTACATTCAGAGCAATTACTATTGGTTTTTTGAACGAAACCATTAGAACTACATTTATTACAAGGACCTTGATACATCTGTGTTATGAAACCCATATTTTTAATTTGATTTACTGTACCAGAACCTTGACAATTATCACATTTTTTATTACATTTTTTACAATAATTTTTAATAGTTAATTTTAAGTTTTTATTAATACCAAAATAAACATCTTCTAAGGTTACGTTATATTGCTGTTCTAAATCACTGCATCTTTTATTCATTTCATTCTGCATATTATTAAATGAGAAGTGATGACTAAAACCATGACCAAAACCATTGCCCATTCTACCGCTATTAAATAAATGCTCGAATAAATCTTGTGCTGATTGATGTCCTTGCATCTGGTCATTGCTACCATTGTTATAATTATCATCTCCTAGTTGGTCATATTTACGTCTTTCATTTTCGTCAGATAAAACATTATAGGCATTTGAAATATCTTTGAATTTCTCTGCTATTTCAGGATTATCTTTGTTTTTGTCTGGATGATATTTCATCGCATTTTGTTTGTAAGCCTGTTTAATTTGCTCAGGACTTGAATCAGGTGAAATACCTAATATATCATATAATTTACCCATTTTTCTTTTTTATTTATAACTAATATATAATTATGTCTTAAATAAATGTATTTATTTTATTAGGAATCTATTTGCTTTTTCGTGATTTTTTTGTATTTCAATATCTCTTAATTTAATTCTTTCTTGTCTTTTATATTCATCTTCTTCCTCCTTCTTAGTTTTAAGTTCTATTATTCTCTTTTCCTTATCAGTCAAGCCCTTTTTAATTTTAGTATCTCTATATTTTTCAAATTCTTCAACCGACTTAAAACTCTTATGATTTTTAATCATACTCTCATCTACTAATCTTGTATTGCTATATGCTTTCATGTAATCAGTATAAACAAGATTATTGCGATTTGCGGATTCAACTGGACTACTATAATCATCCGGCTTTCTACCTCCTATTTCTGAAAATTGCATAGATTTCGCCAATGATAATGCTTCGGGTTCTTTGTATTTTGTAAGTTGTTTATTCACAGGGGTATGTTTCATGAAGATGTCATTAAATGCTTGAGAACTCATTTTTTTATCTATTAGTTTTTCTATTTTAATATCATCCCTTATGGCAGATGATTTATCCATTATTTCTCCATAACCAAAATCATATTCGTCGTCATTTAATTTACATTTCTCAAATGTCTTATTAAACTTCACATTAAAATTTTCATTTTTATCATTTAAATAATCTGATGGATGTGTCATTTTATTTTCATTCATATAATCTAACGAATTTTTCTTCAATTCAAAATGTTGCTTATCTTCTTCGCGCATCTTATATTCAATTGCAAGTTTCTTGAAACATTCAGTAACAAAATCAAATACAATCTTATTACCACCTTGCTTATCTGGATGCGTTAATAATGCGGTATTTCTATAAGAAGTTTTAAGTTCATCCCAAGTAAATTTTTTATGTATATTTAATACCTCGTATGGATCTAATGATTCATAATCGATTGAATAAAAATCAAAATTTTTATCATTTTTAATTGCATTATAATATTGATGATAATTATAATTTCTTGAATTAGTCTGTCCCATTCTTTAAAATATTTTAATTTAATGTTATAATTTAAATATACGCGTTTATTATAGAAAAATGGATATTAAAGAAGAATTTACTGATATTTATGGTGGTCGTAAGAAAGTTAGATTAAATAAAAAAGAAAAAGTATTAATTAAATTAATTAAAACTGAATTAACTAAGAAGATTATTGGTGGAGAAACTATTGCTGATTATATTAATACAAAAATAGAAAATAGTAAATATCATAAGTTTACACATAAATATACTAATTATGAAATATGTAAAATAATTAGATGTTTATCATTACTAAGGGAAAAATTTAATAAATATCCAAGATACAATATCAAGATATCATTATTAAATGAGATTATTAAAACAATATTATTGATAAGTAATATTATAGATATAATAATTAAGTTAGATAGCTTAAATATAGAAAAAGAACAAATTATATTTTTGAATTGTCCAAATATTCATAATATTTTTGAAGAACTAATTAATATGCAGGATAAGATAATAAAAATGGTAAAAGAAAAAATATTTTATGGTTCGAAAATAATGTATGATGATATTGATGATTATTATAATGGAATAATTAGAAATTCTCGCAACGATAAAACAGAAGAAACTTTTATTGATGCTTTGCAATTGAATTTTAAATCTACTGATTCCGATGGTAATTCACGGGAATCAAGATTAATAATTTTTTTTAAAAAAAAATATGAAGAAATAATACTGACGATTAGAAGGGAAGACCCAACATATATTATTATTCGCGATGGACAAAAATATACGATGGGACAAAATAATTCCATAATAATAAATGTAATATTTCTAGACAACTATAGACAAAAATTATATATTTTATCTGAAAATAAAGAAAGTCAAAAATTATCTGATTTAGATAAGCAAAAAATTTTATATTCTGGAATAAAATCTGGGTCCTTCATAGATAATAACATATCGTATATTGAAAATTATTTTTCATTTTTTAATAATGATATTAATAATTATGGTTTCTTTGGAACTATAGACGAAATAAAGGATAATAATGAAATTGCGATGGCAAAGCATAAATCACAAAAAGAAAGTGAAAGATAAAAAGAAAGAGAAAATCGAGAATTAACAGACCCAGCAAAAGTCGCAGCAGGAATGGCGCAAACTGCACAAGTTCTGAGTCATTTTACTAAGCTAGGACGTTTAGCAGGGGTTGTGTAAATCTTTCTATGATTATATCAAGAAATATAATGGAATTAATTAAAAAAGAATTTGCTGATATTTATGGTGGTCGTAAGAAGGTTAGATTAAATAAAAAAGAAAAAGAATTACTTAAATTATTTGAAACCGAATTAACTAAGAAGATTATTGGTGGAGTAGAGGAAAATGAATCAAAAGATATAGAAATTGACAAACAGTTAATAAACAAGTATGATATGACTACAGAAGACCTAAAGGATATGAGTGTAAAAGATAAACAAGATTTATTATTATCTTATAGATTATATGAGGCAGATAATATTCGTATAGACATGGAGATAAATAACGATTTATCTTCTTATTTATATTCTTATTTACCTATAGGTTAAAATAAAAAATTTAGATGATATAATATAGAAATATAATGGAATTAATTAAAGAAGAATTTGCTGATATTTATGGCGGTCGTAAGAAAGTTAGATTAAATAAAAAAGAAAAAGTATTAATTAAATTAATTAAAACTGAATTAACTAAGAAGATTGGAGGTCTAGGGGAAAATGAATCAAAAGATTTAGAAATTGATAAACAAGTAAAAATAGATTTGGAGGATATGACTAAAAAATTTAGATATGGAACATATATTGCAAATCAAGTAAATACAAATAATAATTATGATGTAAATGATTATTTAAAAATACAAGATTATGATGATAATGATATAATTATTTTTCTTCAACAATTAATACTACTACAGCAAGCAAAATCACGACAACTACAATCAACTGAACCTCTAAAAAAACAACCATTTGAAAAGGTTTTAACATTATTAGAAACATTTTTAAAAATATATGTATTTTTAAGGACGATTATTAAAAAATTTAAAGAATTGCAAAATAATTCTAGTTCAAGTAGTAGTGGTTATTCTTCTTCTTATGGTAGTAGTCAGTCAAGTCAATCTAAAAAAAGAATTATATCTTTTAGAGTAGTTAAAAGTTTGGTTTCTGAATTACAGAATAAATTTAATAGTTTTATTAAAAATGATATTAATATAAAAATTATGAAGATTACTATAGAGACTTTAAGTAATTTTATATCTAATTATAATATTGATGAACAAATTAAAAGATTAGATACATTATATAATGATATAAAACAATTAATTAAAACTAAAGCAATTAATTCTAAATATTACAGTTTAGATGTTGCGAATAATATTAAGGAATTCAAAATTGAAGATGAGATTATCATATTTAATATATTAATTTTTAATGGCGTTGATTCATCACAAGAAATTTATTATATAGATGATGATTATAAATTAGATGATAATGATGGTGATAGTAATCATAGTTTTAATTCAGGTATTAAAAAAAAAATATATAAAGCAACAGGAAAGATTCAAGGTGAAGATAAACCAGAAAAATATATTTTACAATTTCCAAATAATTCTCAATATAATTAAAAAATAGTTTTTTTATATTTGGAAATTATAGAAATATAATGACAGAATTGCAATTAATTAAAAAAGAATTGTTAGATATTTACAACGGAGGTAATAAAATTAAATTAAATGCAAAAGAACAAAATATGGCAAGATTTATTGAAGGTAAATTAACTAAGATGTTAGGAGGTATTGGTGAAGATGATTTATTAGTTCGTTTAAAATCAATTGCGTATAATAACTGTACATACAATAATACAATTGAAAAAAATATATTTTTATTTGAAAATAATAATGGTCATAATTCACCATCTTATAATGATGAAGAAATTGAAAAATTAAATAATCTAGGTATTGAATATCACGATAAATATTTATTAAAATATAGTTTCGTTGAAGATAAAATGGAAGTTGAAGAATTATCATTAGTAGAATATATTACTTTTTTTATTAATTTACATACGTCTTTTATTAATGATTTAAAAAAAAAAAAGGAAAACAAGGAATCTAATATAAGAATAAAAAAGAATGCAATGTTAATTGAAAAAATTATTAAAATCGTAGCATTTTATTGCTTTATTATTAAAAAATTAAAAAAAATACAAAACGACGATAATGAAGAGAATGACTATACCAATAATAGTGGAAAAAATGTATTAATTAATTATAGTATTTATAATTTTTATAATCTTTTTATATATTTATGTAGGTATATTGATACGATTTATAATAATATATCAGCATTATATAAAATTATTAAAGGTTATGAAAGAAATAATATACAATACCATTTATATTTTAATAATGCTTATGATAATTATAATAGTACATTTACAGCAATATATAATAATATTATAAGCATTATTTTAAAATATAGTAATGGAAGCAATACATTTTTAAAAATAAATGCTAATACTTTTGAGATAAATTATGTTAAACCACCTCAAAATAATATAGTAGTATTTAATAAATTGAAAATAAAAAATAATAAAAAATATCAATTAATATATTATATTGATAATAGATATTTTTCTAAATCAATAAATATTGAAGATTTTAATTCTAAACTAATAGATATTAATAATATAAGTATGAGACCTTATTTTTATTCATATAAATATGAAACAAAACAATCTTCTTATAAATTAAAATATAAATATTTATCTTATAATTTCAATAATGATGATACTTAAAAATAATACAATAATAATATAAAAATGGAAGGGTTAAGAAATTTAGGTGCTACGTGTGCAATAAATTCTACAATACAATTATTTTGCAGGATTGATGATTTAAGGAGTTTAATTTTAAATAATGATTTTGAAAAGAATACATTAGGTAATGAATTAAAAGAAATTTTGTCGCTTATGCATTATGAAAAGAAATCATTATCACCTAATAAATTCATTAATTTCTTTTATAGTACATTCTCGTCTTACATATCACCAGGAGAACAATTAGATATATCAGAATTATTTTTTTTGATTTTAAATAGAATCTCAGAAGAGTTATCTGTATCAATGGAAAAAAATAATAATATTAAAAGTATAAATGAAGAGCATAATGAATGCATTGCTAAATTTAACGATTATAAAAAATCAATAGTTTATGAAAAAACACAAGGAAGTATCATTAATATCATCGAATGCAATTCTTGCAATAATAAAACATATAATTTTGAACCATTCACGTTATTAAATTTAGATATCATAAATGAGGAATCGCCATCAATTGCTTCTATGTTATTAGATTATTTAAAAGTTGAAGAGAGAGAGATTGATGACTGGAAATGTGAAAAATGTACCGTAAAATCAAATTACAAAAAAACAAGAAAATTATGGAATGTTCCTGATTTGATTTTTATTAACATTAATCGTTTTATAAATATACCAATAAAAAATATGAATAATATTAATATCGATAACAATTTAATATTTAAAAAAGGAAGTATTTATAATTCAAATGAAGATATGATTTATGAAATTAAGGGGATTGCTCTTCATCACGGAAATTCACAACTAGGAGGTCATTATACTTGTATATGTAAATATAATACTAAATATTATCATTATGATGATGAGGCTGTGAATGAATTAACCGAAGAAGTTTTTAATCAGCATATCCACAATAATAATATGGCTTATATAATCATTTATCAACTTAGAAAATAACAACATTTTTGTTTATGTTTATTTGTATCTTGCTTTAAAATTAATTCAATGTACTTATCGAAATTAAATAATAATGCATATGTATTTAGTTTGTGGTAATTAATATCATAATTAATCTTTTTATTTATCTTATAGTCATAATAAATATTATTTTTATTCATTATACAATATGCTTTTGATGTATGTTTATAGTTATTATTAAATAATTCTGGTATTGGGTCATTTATTATTATTAATCGTATTCCATCTTTCACTTTTTTTTTAAATAATTTACAGAATTTTTCATTACCAACCTTAGGACATCCGAAAGTAATACATTCAGTACTAAATTCAGCCGCAAATAATGTAGCCAATGCTCCGCCACTAAAATGTCCTGCAGAAATTATTGTATAATTATTATAGATATAAACATATTTCATTATAAAACTCCTGATTGAATTATAATCATCTAAAAACCCAGAATGTACTTTAACATTCGATTCCTCTAAAAATTTAACTTGTTTTATTTTAGATTCATCTTTAATATTTAAGATATCTGCAGAGCCTTTAAATATTATATATAAGATTTTTTCTATCTCATCTATGTGAATTGCTATTTTTATGTCTTTGTCTATATTTTCAACAATGATATTATTATTGATATCATCGCAGTTTATTGATATACAATAATCCAGAATTTTTTGAATATTCATAGGTTATTGTATAATTATATAAATGAAAATAATAATTTCATTATTTCTTATAATCCTTTACAAATTTCTTGATTATTTTATACTTCTTCTTTGCAATCTTCTTACCATAATTGGTTTTAATGAATTTTAAAAGAACTTTTGAACGATTTTTGATATTAGAGACGATTGATTCAATATTGCTATCTTTTTTAATAATACCATATGCGAAATATCTAGAAATACCATTGGCGCCTAATGAATCTATGCGGTCTGCGTCTTGAACGCACTTTAAATTAAGATTATTTTTATCAATTTTATCAATATTTGCGACCTCTTTTGATAATGAAGTATTACAGGCAATATAGCAAATCTCTTTTATGATATCATTGGTGATTCTGTCTTTGAAGAAGTTTTTAATTAGAGTTTCTTGTTCATTCGCATTTGATGAGTATTTTAAATCAGCAATATCATGTGTTAAAGAACCTAATATTACTTTAAATGTATCTAATTCATTTAATTTTTCTTTTTTTGCAATTTTAATAGCCATTTTTTTAACCCTCAGAATATGATTAAAATCATGGGAACAATCATAATCCTTCATAATTTCCTTAACCCATATTTCAGTATCATTTATAATACTTAAATAATCCATTTTTAGTGATATTAAATATAAATAATAATCATTTTTTATATATAAAAAAATGAATGATTTATTATAATTAATATTAATATGCCGAAAATTTATACAAAGACTGGTGATAAGGGACATACATCATTATATGATTGTAGTAGAGTAGAAAAGACTCACGAATTAATTGATTTACTTGGAGATATCGATGAATTAAATTCATTTATTGGAAATATTGAGGAGATTCATGTTGATATATTAAATAATATTCAAATATGGTTATTTGATTTGGGTACATTAATTGCAAATCCTATTAAAAAATATAATTTTGATGTCAATCAAGAATATACAAAAAAATTAGAGGCAGAAATTGATGAAATGAATGGTAGATTGCCGAAATTAACTAATTTCATTCTTCCAACGGGTTCTATTAATATCGCGAGAGCAGTTTGCAGAAGAGTTGAAAGAAAATTAGTATCAGTTATCAAAGATTACGAACATACACATATTAATGATAATGCGATGATATTTATTAATCGCCTATCAGATTATTTATTTCAACTTTCAAGATATGCACATTTCCTTACAAATAAACAAGAAGTCATTTATCGTAAAAGTGAAATCTTAAGTCTTATTGATAATTTTGAACAAATGAAGATATAAGAATAAGAATAATAATAATAATAATAAAATGAGTTTGGTTGAATTAGTCGATAATAATTATACTGATAAAAATACAGTACATTCATATTTAGCTACTTACGAAAAATTATTTTCAAAAAAAAAAGAAACTGCAAAAAATGTTCTTGAAGTAGGTATTCATTTTGGTGGTAGTATTAAATTATGGCATGATTATTTTGTTAATAGTACTGTTTATGGAATAGAATATAATGATGTATGGCAAGAATATTATGAAAAATCTGGTATTATTAATAATGAAAGAATAAAGTTATATAACAATACAGATGCTTACAATCCAGTATTTGTAAATAATACATTAAAAAATATTAAATTTGATATGGTTCTCGACGATGGACCACATTCTATTGATTCTTTTGTCTCATTCGTTCGATTATATTCTGAATTATTAGCAGATGATGGTATTTTAGTTATTGAAGATATTCAACATCCAGAATGGTTAAGAATATTGAGTGAAGCTGTTCCTGATAATTTAAAAGCATATATTGAAATATATGATTTAAGACAAAATAAAAATAGATATGATGATATAGTATTCGTTATAAATAAATCCAGACAATTTATCTGATAGGACACACACCGCCAGCACATTCGGAACCTAATTCATTTTCCGTTGCTTGATTAATATTACCTGATGTAATTGGCTTGACTTTTGCCAATAATTCATCATATTTTTCTTTTGTTATTTCTTCATAAGGAGCTTGTTTAAATCCATGATCATTATGAAGAAGGAAACTACAACTTTTAACATTATTTTTATAATTTACATGAAGCCAGGTTTTAATATCATCCAACTCATGTAATCTAAAATAAACGGTATTGGAAACTGCATTATCAGACCAATCAGTTTGAAGTTCTTTGATTGTATTTAATTGGTCTACTGCAGATAAATCTTTCGCAAGAATAGTACCTTCTGGATAGCAACAAGGGAATTCAATAACCATAGTATTTTTATCATCAGTTCCATCGAAATTCTTTTGATATTCAATGAAATATCCATTCTTTCTGCAGATATTAATTAAATTATGATTTGAAGATGATATTCTAATTCTACGAATGAAGTATTGATAAATACCTGCATGAACTCCTGGAGTAACTCCAGCAAGAAGTGATAATGTACCTGATGGTTTTACTGTAGTTAATTTAACAGATGTATTTGTTCCTATTTTCTTAGAATAGTTGTCATCATATTCTCTTAGATATTCATATAAAGGTGATAGCCAATCTCTTTGTTCCTTAGTAGATTGGAGAATACCAGTCATTCCAATACCCATTCTAAGATTATGGTGTACTATTTCTTCAGTTTTTTCGTGATGGCATTTAAGGAGTAGAGAATGTTTGCAAATTCTATAAACAGTTGTTGCGACATCTTTCAATTCTTCGAAACTTGTAATATTAGGTAAGAAGATTTCAGATAAGCAACAAGTTTCATAATTAGCAAGTGATTGCTCACTGCAAGGATTATAACCTTCTACGAGAGGGTCTGGATATTTCTCTCCATCTTTAATTCTTCCAATTTTTTTAGATAATTCGATATTAATAAGACCATAAGGTTCTCCGCCACCATTATATCCATTCCAGAATTCAGGAAGTAATTTAGAGATATCATCGCAAACAACTGAATTATTACTCATACATCTCCAATTTGGAATATTTCCTAAATCCCATCTTTTCGCATTGAGATAATCAACGTCATCGCAATCACCTAAGCAAATTAAAGCAGAATTGTGAGTTAGATAACCATCACAGAAGAACTCGTGTTTAGTATCTACAGTAATATCATAGGTTTGTTCTTCGCAATCTTCAACGATATTAATTATTTTACTTGTTGTCGCATTGATATTATTGATATTATTATATAGATTATAATTATTGATATTAACAACCTGACTTTGTTTTAATGTAATCAATTGTGATTGGACGTTGCAAGAATAACATAAGGTTTGGAATGATCTAGACCATTTATTCAAGTTATTATCTTTAATAGTAATGATGTTATTTTCAGAAGTAGTTGCTAATCTAGAATTAATAACTCCTTCGATATATGCAAAGCGATTTGATGCAGTTGTTTCATCAATGAAATAAGGAATATCGCTTATATTTTTAGCATAAGTTCCTAGATAATTTGAAAGATTATGTGAATACACTTCAATCTTATAATTATTATTATTTCTATCAATATCTATTACGATTCTGATATTACTATTAAATTTATTAATAGTATCAATAGTTCGGTTTAATAGGTCTTCGTCATTAAAATAGACTACTATCTTATCATAAAATACTTCTCCATTGCCGTAGAAATAACCGAAGAACCACGAGATTTCTGTATGTAAATTTGGAATATTAATTCTATCTCTTCTGGTAGCATTCATAGCGGGTGGTAGTTTAATTTCAGAATTTCCTTCAATCAAAGAATTAGGATTAATTAAAATATCATCTTTCTTAAGTTCCCCTGCATTTTTCCAGGTATAATTGGAATTACTATTATAAATAGCCATTTTATGATTTTTAGTGCATCTAAAATAACCATTGTCAGTATTAATTCTAAGTAATTTTTGTGTTCCTTGCTCGAATACTGCAGAAATTTTACAATAACCTTCAGTAGTTAATGCTTCATCGCCAACAATAATATCTTCAATTTTAATCAAACCTTTTCTTGTATGTACTTTACTCCCAATTGGAAGACATCTTCTTACATTACCGGCAACAACAATAGAAGCAATGATATTAACAATATCAAGACAATCTACTGAATTTAGATAATCACCTTTCTTTTTATTTAGGATTGTTTGAATATTTTTAATACCTTTAACTAAATCTTCAGGACCAGAAGCGACTCCTCCAAATCCCTTAATTTTAGTTCCAGCACTTCTGATTAAAACAGTTGAATAAGTGAAGGAATTGCCTTTGAAGAAATATGCTTCGAGAACCTTCTCGAGTAGTGAAACCCAACCTTCCCTTGAATCTGGAATTATAAAATCTGCATCTTTTGTGTCTTGTCTTGTAATTGTAATATCCTTGTCAATTACTTTAGGCAATTTGCTAATATTATCTTTTTGAACATTAAAACCTACACCTGTACCAAGCATAAGAACATCAAATATCCATAAGAATGGTTTAATTGGTTCATCAATTTTAACAAACGCACAATTTTGAAGACTCATAATTCCTAGTTTATCTACTGTTTCAGTGCCAAGTTGCCATAAAAATCTACCTGCAACTGAACATTTAAGACTCATTAGATAATAATAAGCATTCTTCAATTCTTCATTTGTGAAATTAACTTTAAGTTGTGTTTGACAACCATTCAAAATTCTTAAAATAGTATCACGATATTCTTCAGTAGTTTCTGAATCATCATTTAAACTTCTCGCATAAGTTCTCTTGTAAGTTATGTATCCTAGCATACCGAAAGATGTTTTAACATCATCTGGAATTTTATCAACATAACTTGTAAATTTTCTTTTATTTGTACGTTCATTGCGATAAGAAATGTAATGCTTGGCGACATCATAATATTTATAATCCATTAATGTATTTTCTACAATGTCCTGTACTTTCTCAATATTATAAATAAAATCATTAGAGGATGCTTCTGTTTTTAATTTAACATCAATTGTATTAATGATATCATCATAGTTAGTACATTCTACATTTGTATGTTTAAATGCACTTGTGATTGCATTTTTAATATTATTAATATTATAATAAACTACAGACCCATCTCGTTTGGTAATTTTAAGCGACATATTAATATAATCTTAATATATTTTTAAATCATTTTTTATATTTAATAATTAAAAAAAAATAAATTATTTCTTCGATTTCTTAGATTTACGCCCACCTCTTGATTGGGGTGAGCACCACAACCTTTCCCTGCGAATTCGGACGCATAACATCAATTCCGGACTCAGTCCCTCAAAAGACATATCACAGCACTCCTCCCCCTTCGGGTGGTTACGACTTTTGGCAAGCGCCTTCGACATGGTCGAACTGCGCAGCTGAGAGCGTGGA